>OATT01000089.1_pt1 | contig 102232 bp, 85 predicted proteins | sample 1476071 | NCBI WGS metagenome assembly OATT01 (sample SAMEA2579989, study PRJEB22360) | human gut metagenome | biome: human gut; feature: human-associated habitat; material: faeces | place: Denmark | collected 2008/2010 | reverse complement strand
AAAAGGAGCATGTAGCTCCATGACTATGAAGTTTTAGTCATTTTGATACAGCCCCTTTTTTTATGAAATTAATAAAAGTAAGAAAAAGTATAGATATGTCTGTTATCTTTCAAAATTAGACAAATGAATCATCCATTCTTCGTTATAATAACAATAAAGTGATTGGGCTATGAGTTGAAAAAGTGTAATGCTTTACAGTAACAACAGTTCTTTTCAATCAGATAATGTAGATTATAATTAAAAGGACTAGGTCTAGACTATCACTGTTGTTTACTAAGGGGGAAATGTGAATGTTTGAATTTGAATTAGCACAAGAGAATCGCCAATTATTTAAGAATGAGATTAAAAAGAATTTAGTAAAAAAAGTGAAGCCGTATTGTCAATTTACTGAGATTGATCGATATCTTTTTAGTGAAGGAACACATAAACAACTTTATAAGAAATTTGGTGCTCATGTCGTTCAGAATGAGAATGGAGATTTAGGAACTTATTTTTGTGTGTATGCACCACATGCAAAAGCTGTATCCGTTGTTGGTGATTTTAATAATTGGAATGGAACTCATCATGAAATGATTGGAGATCATGGAATCTGGTCGCTATATATTCCAAAATTAAAATCTGGTGAAACATATAAATATGAAATTACAACTTCATGGGGGGCAAAAATCCTTAAAGCTGATCCATATGCTTTCTATGCTGAGCATCGTCCACATACTGCATCAGTCGTTTATGATATTGAAGATTTTGAATGGACAGATGAGGTTTGGGTGGAATCACGTAAACAATCTAATATCTTTGAACAGCCACTTAACATTTATGAATTACATTTAGGATCATGGCGCCGAGGTGAAGATTTAGTTGAGGCGGAAAACTTCCATAGTTATGCAGAAATTGTTGACGATTTAATTGAGTATGTACTTGAACATAGTTATACGCATATTGAGGTAATGCCACTTTATGAGCATCCATTCGATGGATCATGGGGATATCAAGCAACTGGTTATTATGCAGCAAGTAGCCGTTATGGTGAACCGAAAGATTTAATGATGTTTATTAACCGTTGTCATGAAGCAGGAATTGGTGTAATTATGGATTGGGTTCCAGGTCATTTTTGTCGTGATGCACATGGATTATATCAATTTGACGGTGAACCTGTTTATGAATATCCATTTGCAGATGCCGCAATTTCTGAATGGGGAACAGCAAATTTTGATTTAGCAAAAGGTGAAGTCCGAAGCTTTTTAATTTCAAATGCATTATTTTGGATGAAATATTATCATGTCGATGGTTTTCGTGTCGATGCTGTTGCTAACATGATTTATTGGGGCGGAAATAAAGATCGAGGTGAGAATCATGGAGCCATCGAGTTTTTAAAACGATTAAATACAGCACTCTTTGCTGAAGATGATAAATTATTAATGATTGCTGAAGATTCAACAAGTTATCCATTAGTAACAGCTCCGGTATCAGTGGGAGGATTAGGATTTAGTTATAAATGGAACATGGGATGGATGAATGACACACTAGATTACATTGAGTTAGATAATATATATCGTCCATATCATCATAATTACATCACCTTTGCGATGGCCTATGCTTATAGTGAGAACTTCATTTTACCATTTTCACATGATGAAGTTGTACACGGTAAAAAGTCATTAGTAGATAAAGCACCAGGAGACTATTGGCAAAAGATGGCTCAGTTTAGATTATTGTGCACGTATCAAATGACCTTACCTGGGAAAAAACTTAATTTTATGGCCAATGAGATTGCGCAGTTCCATGAGTGGAAAGATAAAGAACAAGTTGATTGGCATTTATTAAAATATCCTGCGCATGATGCATCGAATCGTTACATTAAAGATTTAAATAAAACATATTTAAATGATGCAGCATTCTGGGAATTAGATCACTCATTTGAAGGATTTGAGTGGATTGATGTTAATAATAATGAGCAAAGTATGTTCTCATATATTCGTAAAGCAAAAAATCCAGATGATTTTGTAGTCGTTGTATTAAACTTTAAACCTGTGGCATATCATCAATATCGAGTAGGTGTTCCAATGGAAGGGGAATATGTAGAGATTTTAAATAGTGATCGTGATTATTATCATGGATCAAATCAATATAATGGTTTACCTTTAAGCTCACAAGAAGGAGTCACTCATGGAAAGCCTTATTTTGTTGAAATGACTATTCCACCTTTTGGAGCGGTTATCTTAAAATATCAAGCCAAACCTTTAAAAGAAGACGTTTTATTAGATGAAAAAGAAGACGTTTTATTAGATGAAAAAGAGGATGTTGAAATTGTATTAGAGGAAGATGTTATAAACATTAACATCGATTAGTTTGAAGAATTAGAGGGGGATGAAGGGATGGCCGTTAACGTTGTTGCTATGATATTAGCGGGAGGAAAAGGAACTCGCTTAAAAGAATTAACCATTCATCGTCCCAAACCTGCTGTTTCATTTGCAGGAAAGTATCGCTTAATTGATTTTGTATTAAGTAATTGTACGAATTCAGGGATTGATCAAGTAGGGGTTTTAACACAGTATGAACCATTAGAGTTAAATAGTTATATTGGAGAAGGTAGTTCATGGGACTTAGATGTACATGGGGCCTCTGTCACAGTGATGGGGCCTTATACCTCTCGTGATTACGGCTTTTTATGGCAAGGTGGAACAGCAGAAGCTGTGATTTTAAATATGCCATTTGTTGAGCAGCATAATCCAGACTATTTATTAGTTTTATCTGCTGATCATATTTATAAGATGGATTATCAAAAATTAATCGATTATCATATTGAGAAAAAATCTGAATTAACGATTTCAACCATTCGTGTGCTAGAAGAAGATACGAATCGATTTGGAATGTTAAAGGTTGATGATCAAAACCGTGTGGTTGAGTTTGAAGAAAAGCCAAAGCAAACGGATAGTCGCTTAGCTTCTATGGGGGTGTATGTGTTCAGTTGGCAAAAGTTTAAGGAGGATATTGCTCATAAATACTATAAGCATCTTTATGATGGGGTTGATTTTGCTCAAGATGTGATTCCTCATTTTATTGATGTTGATTGTGCGGTATATGCCTATGAGTACGAGGGTTATTGGCGCGATGTCGGGACAGTTGAGGGCTACTGGAAAGCACATATGGATTTATTAGATCCTGAAAATGATTTGAATTTACACGATTATAGTTGGCCAATCTTCTCAAAAACTCCTAACTTACCTCCACATCATATTCTAAAAGGTGCAAAAGTTCATAATGCTTGGCTAAATGAAGGAAGTATGATTTTTGGTGAGGTACATAACTCGATTATCGGGCATCGTTGCGTCGTTCAGGAACGTTCGATTGTAGAAAAGAGTGTCATTTTAACGAACGCTTATATTGAACATGATTGTCATATTAGTTATGCCATTATTGGCGATGAAGTTATTATTCCAGCTCATACTGATATTCAAGGGGATGAAAATCATATTATACTAGTGACTAATGATAATTTGGAAGAAATTCTTGAGAATCAAGGTAGGGGGGATGAATAATGAAGAATAAGGCTTTATGTGTGATTGATGGAACGAATACGTCACAATCACTACAAAACTTATTAAATCAACGCTGTGTCGCAGCTTTACCCTTCGCCGGTCGTTATCGTTTAGTTGATTTTGCACTATCGAATGCTGTGCATTCTGGAATTACAAATGTCTCTATTTTCCCAGATGGTGATTATCACTCATTAAGTGATCATATTCGTTCGGGCAAGTTTTGGGGGCTTGATCGTAAGGTCGATGGTCTTTTCTTGTTACCGCCTAAAAAAGAGGTGAGTGCGATTGCGAATACATTGACTTTTGCGAGGATGAGAGAATATATTGAATATTTTCTACGTTCAAGGCAGACGTATGTTGTTATGTATCATGCTAATATTATTACGACCATTCGATTTGAAGAGCTTGTTAAATCTCATATTGAATCGGGAGCCGATGTGACGCAAGTATACTATCGTAATAAGCCTGTGAGTATCTTTGTTTTATCACGTGAGTATTTGATTGAGTTAATTTTAAGGTATGAAATTTCACCATATCAAACAGTAATGGATTTAGTTGAGATGAATGATGGAATTAAAATCAATCGATATGAACATACGTTATATACGCGTACAATAGATTCCATTTTATCTTACTATCGTGCGAATTTAGATATGTTACACTATGAGTACGGCTTTCAAATCTTCTTACTGGAACGTCCTGTTTTAACGAAAACGAAGGATGAATCCCCAACGTTTTATACGAAACAGGCTGATGTCAGTAATTCAATGATCGCAAATGGCTGTCATATTGAGGGGAAGGTTGAAAACTGTATTCTATTTCGTGATGTAACGATTAAGCGCGGGGCAATTGTAAGGAATTCGGTTATTTTACCGAGAACGGTGATTGGTGAAAACAGTATTGTTGAACAAGTTATTACAGATAAGCATGTTTATATTAGTGATGGCGCAAGGTTAAGCGGACAAGAGTATACACCTGTTGTGATTGGAAAAGGACAGCGTGTTATCGGAAATAAAGGGATTAATGTCGTTCAAATTTCAACGGAATGCGTTCCTTTCTATAAAACAGGAGGCTTGGCTGACGTAACATCCGAATTAACGCAGGAGTTAATTAATCAAGGATTAAATGTTGATGTGATTCTCCCGCTGCTTAATTCCTTAGCTGAACGTTATCAAGAAAATTTAAGTCATGAATTCCGTTCTGTTGCGGTGATTAATCAGTTAGAAGTGCCATATGATGTGTACCGCTATTCAAAGGATGGGATTAATTATTACTTCATCTCCTGTGGAGAGTTAACGCGTGAGAAGCTATATGGCTATAGTGATGATTGTCGACGCTATGAATTATATTGTTATTTAACCCTCGATTTTATTGAAAAATGTGGATTGAAATATGACGTGGTTCATTGTCATGATTGGTTGACGGGATTAGTTCCTTATTTTATGAAGTATGTGTTTATGAAGCGAAGCAATTATTTTATGTTTACGAAAACCGTCTTTACGATTCATAACATTCATTATCAAGGAATTTGTGATGTATCAGATTTAGCAATTATCTCGCAGTTTGATTCAATTCCAAATGAAGTGATGTTGTTTGAAAAGGTTAACTTCATGAAGACAGCAATTGTCATCAGTGATGAAGTTACAACAGTTTCTAAAACATACTGTAATGAAATCTGTTATCCATACTTTGCTGAAGGTTTGGATCGCTTTATTGTCGCACGTAAAGATCATCTTCATGGCATTTTAAATGGAGTTAATTATAATTATAATAATCCAGCAACGGATTTGAGTATTTATAAACGTTACTCGGCCAAAAATGTAGAGGTCAAAAAAGAAAATAAATGTCAAATGCAACGCGAGCTTGGACTCCAAGTCGATCCGAATGTACCAGTCATTGGAATGGTTTCGCGTTTAGTTGAACAAAAAGGGTTTGATTTAATTTTAAAAGTTTTTGAAGAGCTCATGTGTGAAAATGTTCAATTTGTATTGTTAGGTGATGGTGATTATAAGTACACTAGCTTCTTTAAAGCAATGGCACAAAAATATCCGACTAAAGTTTCTGTGAATATTGGTTTTTATTCTTATAATTCACAGATGATTTATGCAGGAAGTGATCTGTTTTTAATGCCATCGAGATTTGAACCATGTGGAATTAGTCAGATGATTGCCTTGAAGTATGGAACGATACCAGTTGTTCGTGAAACAGGTGGCTTAAAAGACACGATTATCCCATATAATGAATTTATTCAGTATGGAAATGGATTTGGATTTGCTCATTATAATGCGCATGATATGTTATTTACACTAAAGCGCGCGATTAATTTCTATCATATGCCAGAACATTGGAATAAGCTTGTTCAAAGCGCTATGGCACAAGATTTAAGTTGGAAAAGTTCAACAGAACAGTATATTAACCTCTATCGAAATTTAATAAACGAAGAATAAAGAACCAAAATTTCATTGGTTCTTTTTTTATAGTCTTTAATCATAAATGAGATAAAAAGTTTGGCTCTGTTTTAGATAAATGTTGATGCTTAAAAACATTGATATTAACTACTGTATCTTGAAGTTATCGAACGACGATTTAAGTAAATTAGTATGTTTTAAATAAATATCAACACTCTTTTAAAACAGAGCCAAAAGTTTATTAAACAATAAGAGATTATAGGAAGGAATCATCTCATGGATCTTATTTACTCAATCTATACTTTTTTGAATAGGGCGCAATCTGTATTTGCTTATTGAAAGAGTTAACAGAGGCTCAATAGGGATAACGTTAGATGCTATTTCTATACATAAATCGATCAACTATTTACATGAATTCCGCGTAAGTTGAATTTTTAAAATTTTAGCGATTATTATATAGAAGTAATAGAATTTTTTGCAATTTAAAAAAGTTATAAATTTTTATAGCTCTCTAATTTTCACAACACGAATTCCATCACAAGAAAAAAATACAAGATGGAATGTGAATCTTGTATTTTTTAGTGCTTTATAAAGTTTAATTCAACTGAGTTTAAATTGGGTTAATTTAATTGTTGAAATTTCTTCACCGAACTCTGATTCAACTAATTTTAGGCAGGCGATTAAACAGAGTTCTTTTGACATAAACCTATTTTTTTAGCAAGTGTTCTGTTAAAGATGATGATATTTTATATTTCTAAAGAAGTTATATTAAATTATCGGTTCACTATTTCATAGAGCAAGTCTTTTTAAATCCTTGTGAAGGTGACAAAAAAACAGAAGATTGAGAAGCTAGTGGTTAAATCCAGAGAAAAAAAATGTAAAAAATCCATTGTTTTTATCTACAAAAGGAACGCGTTACATGGGAAACAATGGTTTAATATCGATGATTATCTGCTATAATAAGTTTATGAAATGGAAAAATGTGTAACGTCAGAGGGGTGTTACATATATGGAAGGGAGATATCTTCTTATGGCTAATGTATTTGCTAATAAAGATGTATTCAAAGAAGCGTTTCAAACACGTGTGGAACAAATTTATGGGGTTAAATTCGAAGAAAGTACACCACATCAACGTTATTTCACGCTTGGGACACTTGTTCGTGAGTATATTTCATCAAATTGGATTGAGACAAATGAGGCAATTGCAGAGGGGAAACACAAACAAGTCTATTATTTCTCAATGGAATTTTTGATGGGACGTTTATTAACTAATAATATTATGAACTTAGGCATTCGCTCAGTGATTGAAGCTGGGATGAATGAATTAAATATTGAATTAAATGAATTAGAACGTATTGAGGCTGATGCGGGTCTTGGTAATGGAGGACTTGGACGTTTAGCAGCGTGCTTTATGGATTCGATTGCTTCATTAGGATATCCTGGGCATGGAAATGGGCTTCGCTATCGATATGGTTTCTTTGAACAAAAAATTATTGATGGTTATCAAGTAGAGGTTCCAGATAAATGGTTACAACGTGGCTATGTTTGGGAAGTTCGTAAATCAAATGAATCAGTTGAAGTTCCATTCTATGGACAGGTGACAGTTGAGCACGTTGATGGAAAAGACGTATATAAACATGTTCCAACTGAGTATGTTCGTGCCGTACCTTACGATGTTCCTCTTGTAGGTGACATTTCAAATGGAAATAAGACGGTGAATACGTTACGTTTATGGTCATCAGAACCAACAGAAAATCAATATCCAGATCATCTTTCAGCCGTTGAATACGAAAAAGGTGTTCGTAATATCTCAGAGTTCTTATATCCAGATGATTCAACAACGGAAGGAAAAATTTTGCGTTTAAAACAACAATATTTCTTTGTTGCTGCAGGGGTACGTTGGGCAGTTCGTCAACACAAAGAAACTTATGGGACGCTTGATAATTTCCATGAAAAAAACGTGTTACATATCAACGATACACACCCAGCGTTAATCGTTCCTGAATTAATGCGTATTTTAATTGATGAAGAAGGTTATGGTTGGGATGAAGCATGGGAGATTACGCAACATTCATGTGCTTACACGAACCACACAATTTTAGCTGAAGCGCTTGAAAAATGGCCAGTTCGTTTATTCCAACCGTTATTACCACGCATCTATATGATTACAGAAGAAATTAATCGTCGCTACTGTTTACAATTATTAGAGCTTTATCCAAATCAACCACAAAAGGTTGCAGAGTTAGCGATTATCGGTTATGATCAAGTTCGTATGGCTCACTTAGCAATTGTTGGGTCATTTAGTATCAATGGAGTAGCACAATTACATACAGATATCTTGACACATATTGAAATGAAAGATTTCTATGATATGTATCCAGACCGATTCAATAATAAAACAAACGGAATTACACATCGTCGCTGGTTATTACATTGTAATCCGGAATTAACAACTATTTTAGATCAGGAAATTGGAACAGGATATCATACAAATACATTTGAACTAGCGAAGTTAGAGGAAAAAGTTAAAGATAAAGCAGTTCAAGAAGCTATTACGAAAATGAAATATGCACGTAAAAAAGCATTAGCAGAACGTATTGAACGTGAACAAGGAGTTAAATTAGATCCAAATTCTATTTTTGACATTCAAGTAAAGCGTCTTCATGCGTATAAGCGTCAGCTATTAAATGCGATGCATATCATGTATTTATATAATCGTTTAAAAGAAGATGAAGTATTTAAAGCGAACTTCCATCCTCAATCATTTATTTTTGGTGCAAAAGCAGCTTCAGGGTATTATTTTGCAAAGAAAGTTATTAAGTTAATTAATTCAATTGCCGAAAAAGTAAATAATGATCCAGATACATGTGACTTATTAAAAGTAGTCTTTGTAGAAAACTATAATGTGACATATGCAGAGTTAATTATGCCAGCTGCCGATTTATCGGAACAAATCTCAACGGCTTCAAAAGAGGCTTCTGGAACAGGAAATATGAAATTTATGATGAATGGAGCTCTTACAATCGGAACAATGGATGGAGCGAACGTCGAAATTCATGAATTAGTTGGAGATGACAATAGCTTTATCTTTGGTTTAACTGCAGATGAAGTAAATGACTATTATCAAAATGGTGGCTATAATCCATGGGATCTTTATAACTCAGACTCACGCATTCGTCGTGTGCTAGATCAATTAGTAAATGGATTCTTAACACCAGATACAGAAGAGTTCCGTGATATCTTTAATGCAGTCACACATAACGGAGATGAATACTTCGTATTAAAAGATTTCGATGCTTATGTTCGTGCTCAAGAAGCTGCAAATCAAACATATAAAAATCGTAAAAAATGGATTGAAATGTCAATGATTAATATTGCACGTTCTGGTAAATTCTCATCAGATCGTACAATTGAAGAATATGCAGACCAAATTTGGCATTTAGAAAAATTAAAGTTTTAATAAATATCAATAGAAGCAACTCTTTTTAGGGTTGCTTTTTTGATGTGCTAGTATCTTTTTAAGGAACTAAAAAAGATACCCTCAAACGAGAGTATCTCTAAATAGATTTAGCCAATAATTGATTCGTATAAGTTTGATTTGGCTGCAAAGTATTTTGTTGAGGCATCAGCATAAGCTTTGTATGTTTCCTCAAGTGTTGAGAAGTCATTGTTTAATCCGTTGAAGTATTGTATAGCCTCACTCGGTTTTTTTGTGTAAAACATCTCTTCTGTTTTAGATAGCTTTGAGTTTAATGCTTCAATTTGTTTATGTAAAAGTGATAATTCATTTAGACGAGTTGTTTCTAATTCAATAGCTTCATCTGCTAATTTTTTTTGCTCAGCTGATAATTTGGAAGTAGTATTTTCTAACTTATTAGTTAAATCCATATTTATTAAGTCTGTTAGCTGTGACTGTAATAGTTGAGTATTTTGATAAGCTATATTGAATTGTTCAAAGGTAGTTGTTACATCTGTTTCTTCTGTGTAAGTTTCTCCAATTGTAATTAAGTTCTGCACAGATGATTGTAATTCATTTAAATTTTGTGCCATTGATTGAGTATTTACTTCAATATTTTGTTCAATTTTTGTATCAATATTACTTAAGGCTGTATAGGTTCTTGTTTCAGGAACCTGATATGAAAAGGCAGCCATTAATCCAATCACTAAAATAGCAAGTAAAATAACGATTGATAATGCTTTTTTCATGATGGGTACCTCCTAAATTTCATCACTATGGAAGAAGTTTCGAGTAAAGTGTTGCTCTGGATTATAAGGTAAGAATTCATACCCTAAACTTTGATAATATTCAATAACACGTGGTAAAACTTCTAATGTTGAATTTTTTTCATGGAATAAGACAACTAAGTTGGTTGCATCTTTTCTTAGCTCTGTATAGTGTTGAACATTTTCAAAGACTTGGTTGGCATCAGTATATTTCCAATCAAGAGAATCAACGTCCCAATCCCAACATTTAAATCCTGCTTCATTTAAATCTTTAATATGTTCAGGTTTGAAAGTGCCTCCTCCAGTTCCATAAGGTGCACGACATAATTCACTTTTGAATCCACCAGTTATTTCTTCAATTAAAGCTTGCTCTTCTTTTAATTCAGCAACAAAGTTAGCAGGTCCATTCTCACCATATAAGTGATTGTAGTTATGAGTCATTGTATGCATTCCAATGTAATGACCTGAGTCCTTCATACGTTGTAATAATTCTTTTGAGTTAGCGTTATTACTTATAGAGGTTCCTAACACAAAGAATGTTCCTTTAACATTATACTGGTCTAAAAGATCCATTATTTTTGAAGCGTTATTAGATGGCCCATCATCAAATGTTAAATAGACAAATTTAGCTTCTTGATTGTGCCAGCGTTTAATTGGTGTTGTTTTTTCAAATGTTAATTGTTCAACAGGCTGTTCATTGTAAGTTAAATGTCTGCGTTGTTGCGAGAGGTTGGCAAAAAGTCCTCCTACAATGATCGCAACGATTACCAAACTAAATACGATATAAAATAATGGTGATGGTTGCTTTTTAGTTGAGTAGTAGCTTCGATTATAGTTTCCCATAAATAATCTCCTTTTCATTTAATGTATGTCTAATTGTTCATTATTTTCTAATATAATTAGATCTTCCTTCACTGGAAGGCATTTTTTAAGATAATGAATAAGCTCTTGTTTGGTTTTAAATTTAATTAATTGATATGGATAAATTGGGGCATATTTTTCTAAATAGTATAAATCAGTAGCTGTATAAAATAAAAGTCCTGATTGTTCAATATAAACTTGGTTATGACTTTTATCATATATGAAAAGATTGATTAACGATAATTGTTCAGGTGGATGAAAAGATAGTGTTCGGCTTTTCCAAGTCTTTTTAATTTCATTAATCATTTGTTGTTGATCACTGTCAGAGACTTCAATAGGAGCATAAAGGGCTGTAAAGAGTTTGAATTGATCTGAAGATAAAGTAGCATATGGATTAGTTTCTATCAGATCTAAATCAAAACTAGAGATGTTAAATATTGAATCTGATTGAAGTTTTAAATAATGATTAAATAGGCGAAAGGACAAAAGTTTAGAATCCAAATCATAATAAGGTAAGTTGTTTTCATACCAGGTATCCATCAACTCTTTAGCTGGATACTCAATTTTAGAAGTACTCATCTTTGTTTTAATGAGTTGATCTTTCTTCATCATATTATTGTAATCAGAAATAGTATTCCAAAATAGTGTTAAATCCTTTTGAGGAATCGTTTTGGGAATGAGAGTTTCTAATAGTTGTTTTGATTGTTGATCGTCAAGATTAGAGTAGGTATAGGTGTCTTTTTTTACAAGGTAACCCCCTATGAGAATAAGAGTTAATAGCCAAAAGATTATTAGTTTACGTTTCATTTAAGTTCATCTCCATCGGTAGATTGATGATGAATTCAGGATAGCCCATATATCCTGGGGCGATTTCATAACGATCAAAAGAAATAACAACTTGTCCTTGTTCATTAATATAAAATTTTTCTTCATTTTCAAGAACTTCAAAAATATTAATCTCATCAAAGAAGAGCATATTTTCATCTTCTTTCTTTTTAGATTCAATTTGTTTATAGATTTCAGTTCCTACTTTTGTTAAATAATCAGGACCAAATAATGTCCGAAGTGTGATGTGACCTCCAGTTTGTAAATCAACGTTGTAGTAGTATTGTTCTTTATCAACTGTAGAGTAAGGAATATTCTCATACTTTTTAATGATAAATGATAGATATCGATCATTATAGAACGTTGTTTGATAGTCAACCTCAACTAATAATGGTTCGATTTGAGACGGCTTGTATCCTGCTTGAATGTAAGTATCATAAAGTTCTTTAGCTAACTGTTCTGATTTAGAGACGCTGAAATCAATTTGTTTTTTTATTTCATAATTGATTCGATCTTCGAGTTCATTATTTCCTGTATTTTCAAGAACAGGGATCCTAACATAAATATTTTTCATCTCATCCATTGTTTGATAGTTTCTAAAGGTTAAGACTTTAACGATCTGAGTTAAGAGTGGAATATCTGATAAGTTGCTAGCTAACACAGGGGAGGTGTTTAAAAGAATCACAAAGACAGTAGTCATTGCAAGGGTTAGAGGAACAAGAAGTTTAAAGAAATGTCTTGTTGATCGAGGTGGAGAAGTTTCATTAACGGTTTGTTGGATGATTTCACTTAAGTTATCAGGAACTTCAATCTGGTCATATATTTTTTTCGTATTTTTAAGCTTATTCATAAGGGTCAATCTCCTTATAATTGAGTTTTAATAGTTTTAATGCTTGGTAAAGTCTTGATTTAACCGTACTTAAGTTAGTATTTGTAATAGTTGAGATTTCTTCAAGAGTCATTTCTTCATAAAACCTTAAAATGATAATTGTTTTTAGTTTATCGGGTAATTTATTGACTTCTTGGTATAAATTTAATTCATCCAAGTTGTATAAATCAGAGTGTGGAATCTGTTCAATTTCTGATGAAAAAGTGAGTAGTTGCTTATTCGTTCGAAGATAAGTCAGACTTTCATTAACGAGAATGCGATAAAACCATGTTTTAAGAAATTGAATATCTCTTAAAGATTGATATTTAGTTAAAGCTTTATAGATAGCATTTTGAACAGCATCAAGCGCTGCTTGTTCTTCACGCGTATAACTATATGCAAATCGATAAAAGTGCTCTTGATTTGTTGTTACAAACGTAACAAGCTGTTCATAAATATCTTCCTTGTTATTTATTTTGAACACAACTGTGAATCTCCTTCCAACCTCATCCTGTTAATTTAGTTATCTTTAACAGTCCTCCATTTATTAGACGTATATTTGTCTAAAAAAGTTTAAATAAAATAAAAAAAATGTTCTTTTTTAGCTTATTTTATGTAATTAAAGCAAAAATAATAGTTAAAGGAGCGGTATTAATGGAAAAACGCTGTGAATTATGCGAACGTAGTGATATCAAATTAACCAAACATCATTTAATTCCAAGAGAAGAAGGTGGAACAGAAAAAGATATTGTCATGATTTGTTCAGATTGTCATCGGCAAATCCATGCTTCGTACTCAAATCAAGAGTTAGCACTTCGATTATTTTCTATTGAAGCGTTAAAAAGCGACGAAAAATTAAAAAAGTTTATTCGATTTATAAAGAAGCAACCTGCATCAAAACGGATATCTATTGCCAAGTCTAGAGATAGAAAGTGTAAATAATTGATAATTGATTTATTAAGGGCATAAGATAGTATTTATAAGCCATTAAAAGAGGGAAGATTAAAAAGTTGAATTTCATATTTCAGTTTGTAGTTTGATGGTGTTGTAAAAAGAAGAGTTTGTTTCAAGGTTAGTATTGCAAAGTATGAACTATATGTTAGGGGGATGTATCGTGGAAGTATAAATCTCATTCATTTTTTTCTAGAGTGCGGTCATTCAGTTTATAAAAGTTCTAATAGGTGAAGCAATGAAGGAGGTAGCAGTTTAGGAGCCAAGTGAGTATGGAATGTTAAGGATAAAATCTTAATTTAGATAGTTTCATTTTAAATTGTGCTCCTAGACGAGTACATACTGGTGAGGAATAGATAGATTTGAACGAGTGTATAATCACTTAACAGAGGTGTTAACAGCATCAGCTATATAAAAAAAGACTGCGAGTCTTTGCAGTCTTTAGTATGATAGTTGATAAATTAAGAAGCGTTCTCGGTGATCACGTTTGTAGTTAGGTAAAGTGATTTCTTGTTTCAGTGTAAATGCGGTACGATGTTCAAGGAAGTATTGATATTCATCTGAAGCATAATAAAGAATTAGTTCAACTTCTCGAGGCGTATTTTCTAGTGAGATTAAAATATTTTCCACGATCTTTCTAAAAATTTGAATGGAGAATGGATTAAAGAAATAGAATTTGTTATCTGTTGGTTGAATGAGGTAGTCTTCAGCTAAACAGCAATAAAAATCAATGCAATCTTTTGGGCGACGATGTTTTTTTAGATAGTTATCTTTATTTCGCATTGCATCCTCATAAAAGGTTTCGTTTAATTCTATTCCTATGACATGCGCATGAAAATAATGTTGGATATAGAAGTTTAAACGTCCTTTTCCACACCCGTAATCAACGACATGGTCGGTTGATTTGAGCTGATATTGTTCAAATAAATAATTTAGCATCTCATAAGGGGTTGGTTCATATCTGTGATAAAGATGAGAGGTATGATATTTATCAACACCACTTGTTTCAATATTTAATAATGTTTCATAATCTTTTTCATTCATTTCATTTATCCTCATTTATTGTGATGATTTAATTGTATGAGTTTATCCAAAAAGTTTCAAGAGAATATGTGTGGATAACTCATAAAAAGGAGAGATTTAATTGAATAAGTCTAATAATAGAGTTCAGATTAAAAGCTCTAGCTTTGAGGAGTTAGGCTATGTCAAAAAGCTTTGAGCAGACGAAGAGACGATGCGTGATGTTGGTGGAATCATTGAATTTGTACCCGAGCGTCATCAAAGTTGGTATGAACGTATGGTGAAAACTAGGTGATGGCTGTAATGTCTATTGTTTGGTTTATAACGAAAATCAGAGGCCCGTTGGTGAGATTAGTTTTCATTGTTATGATGAAAATGAAAAAAGTGCCTCGTTTAATATTAAGATACAAGCTCGTTATCGAGGGAAAGGATATGCTAAAGCCACAATGGATTTAATGCTTGGTTATTATTTTAATGAGTTTGGTGGCGAAGTCATGATCGATGAGGTCATAAATGAACGTGGGATTCGCGTCCTTATGAGTTATGGTTTTGAGAAGGTAGATAAAACTGAAGTTGGAATATTGTTAAGATTAACAAAAGACAAGTTTAATCAAATTCAAAAGAGTGACTAAATGTTACTCTTTTTTATGATGACATTGACGTTTGATGAATATCTTTTATATAATAGAAAGCTGTATGTAATTTTTATAAAAGTGAGGTTATCGATGAAAAATTTAAGGCAAGAGTGGTTAGGGAATACAAAAGGTGATATTTTAGCAGGAATTGTTGTGTTTATGGCGTTAATCCCAGAAGTGATGGGCTTTATGATTGTAGCAGGTGTTGACCCGATGGTTGGGGTCTATGCAACGTTTTGCATGACGATGATTACGGCTATTTTTGGAGGTCGTCCAGGGTTAATCTCAGCTGCAGCGGGAGCTATGGCATTAGTTTTAGCAAATTTAGTTCGTGATTATGGGATTGAATATATGTTTGCAGCAACTATTTTAACGGGGATTTTACAAGTTATTTTTGGATATTTAAAAATCGGGAATTTACTAAAGTTTATTCCTAAACCAGTGATGCATGGATTTGTGAATTCACTTGGAATTATGATGTTTATTTCGCAGTTAGAACATTTCCAAGGAAATTCTATCTTATTGCTACTAGGTGCAATTGGAATTGCGATTATTTATCTGTTCCCTAAAGTAACAAAGAAAATTCCATCTCCAATTGTGGCGATTACAGTTGTTACAACAATTGTGCTTACATTTAAAATAGATATTAAAACGTTAGGAGATATGGGGCGATTAACACGTGAATTACCAAAGTTCATGATTCCTAATGTTCCATTTAATTTAGAGACGTTATCAATTATTTTTCCCTATGCGATTTCGTTATCCATTGTAGGGATTGTAGAGTCATTATTAACAGCGCAGTTAATTGATGAAATCACTGAAACGTCAAGTCATAAAAATAAAGAAACAGTGGCACAAGGACTTGCTAATGTAGTGTCAGGATTCTTTGGTGGGATTGCTGGTTGTGGTATGATTGGTCAATCAATGGTGAACTTGAATTATGGTGGACGCGGGCGTTTAGCGAGTGCAGTCGCAGGATCATTAATGTTAGGCTCAATGATCTTATTTAGTCGATTTGTGATTAAAGTTCCTGTTGTTTCATTAGCGGCAGTGATGGTGGTTGTTTCATTGACCACGATTAATTGGCAATCGTTCAAGCGAATGCATAAAGTTCCATTAACCGACAATGTAGTGATGTTAACAACAGTAGGGATTGTGGTAATAACACATAACTTAGCTTATGGAGTTGTGGCAGGAACGTTATTAAGTGCTATTTTCTTAGGAATCAAAAGTTCAAAAGTACAAGTAATTAAAGTGGATCATACTTATATGGTTAGTGGACAATTATCATTTGCCTCTGCTTCCGACTTTATCGCTGCTTTTGATTATCAAGATGAAGACAAGACAATAACGATTGATTTTACAAATGCTCGTCTTTGGGATGAGTCAGCAGTTGATGCTATTGATAAGGTTATGCTTCGCTTAGACAAAAATGGTATTGAAGCAACATTAAGCGGATTAAGTCCAAGTTGTAAAACATTAGTGGATAAATGTGCACTTCATAATAAAACAGATGAATTAAAAACAGTCTCAGGCCATTAAAAAGAGCGGTAAAACGCTCTTTTAATTTGTCAAAAAACATGATAATTCGATATAATAAAGCTAAGTTTAGATGAAGGATGAGGCAATATGATAGGTGCAGGAGAAATTCGGGTGAAACTAAAGCGTAACCCAAAACAGTTATATGAACATCAAGTAGAGGCATTAGAGGTATTAAAACAGATAGATCAGCACGAGTCATTTAAATCAGTCTTAGTGATTCCAACAGGTGGAGGAAAAACATTAACTGCTTGTTGGTGGTTATTAAATGGTGCACTGAATAATAAGAAGAAAGTTTTATGGTTAGCACATCGACAACTTTTATTAGAACAGGCGGCTAAGACTTTTGAGCTAAATGCTTATGCAGATGTGATGACTAATCGATGGGGATTTAACTATCGAATTATTTCTGGTACTCATCAGTCAACTCAAATGATTGAACGTACCGATAATTTATTAATTGTCAGTAAGGATAGCTTAGCTAAGCGTGTGAAGAGTTTAGATTGTTGGTTAAAAGGTGAAAAAGAATTATATATCATTGTAGATGAAGCTCATCATGCGAGTGCGCCAACTTATGAGAAGATTTTAAATCATCTTCAGACTAAAGTTCCAAATATAAAATTACTTGGGTTAACGGCAACCCCTTTCCGAAGTGATGCTCGTCATCTAAGTGAAGTGTTTCCAGATGATATTGCCTATAAAATTGATTTAACAGATTTAATTAAACGAGGGATTTTATCGCTTCCTCATTTTGAAGAATGTCAAACAGATTTAGTTTTAGAATTAACGAAAGAAGAACAAAAAAAGTTAGAGCTTGAAGATTGGATTCCATCTGATATTGCTATTAAAATGGCGAAGCATAAACTGAGAAATGCTATGATTGTGAGGAAATACGATTATAAAAAATATGGACAAACCATTGTTTTTGCTATTAATCGAGTCCATGCCTTAGTTTTAAAGTCATTATTTGAAAAATCAGGTGTGAAATGTGGGGTTATTATTTCCCGGGAAACTGATGATATTTTGGAAATGAAACAATTTGGTGCAGAAAATGAGGCTGTTATTACGGCTTACCAATGTGGGGAAATCAATATATTAATTAATGTCAATATTTTAACGGAAGGGGTAGACCTTCCTCAAACTCGTTCTGTTTTTTTAACCCGCCCAACGACTTCAGCAACATTAATGACCCAAATGATTGGTCGGGCTTTACGCGGAAGTAAAGCAGGTGGAACTAATGAAGCCTATATTGTCAGCTTTATTGATGATTGGCAAGATAAGATTACTTGGGTGAATGCAAAGACATTGATGAATGAACAGAAAGAGTTACGAGAAGGAGAGTTGAGTGATCGGGTCGAAAAGATTTATGAGCAGATCTCATTTGCTAAATTAGAGGAATATATTCATTTATTAGATGCAAGTATTGATACAACTCAATTCGAGTCGATTCCGTTCATTAAACGAATCCCATTAGGAATGTATGCTTTTACGTTTGTTGATCGAGGGATTGAACGGAGTCATCAAATTTTAATATACGATAGTACGAAGCGTCGCTACGATCATTTGATTGAACAGTTACCACAGTTTTTTAATTATCATCAAATTAAAGGTGAGATTACTTCACCTCATTTATTACAAAAGTTAAGTGATATTTGTGCACGACGTTGCTTTTTAGGTGAGTTCATTCCCGCCTATGATGAACGTGATGTTAAAGCCTTGCTTCAATATTTTAGTGTTCATCAAGAAGCGCCACCATTTATTCCATTTGAACAATTAGATCGTGAGCGTGTGGATTTATCGAAGGTGGCTCAAACTATTATTGACGAGCATTTGACGCGTTCAGAGCAACGTGCTTATATCGATCAGTTGTGGAATAGCCCAGAGTCTTTATTCTCTATTTATTTTCATAAAAAAGTATTTTTTATGCGACAACTAAATATTGAATTGAGAAAATTAGTGGAGGGAGAGACACGTGGAGTTAGTTAATGTCTATGATATTGCAACATTTTTATCTGTTATTGACGTTTCATATATAAGAGAACGACAAATCATTAGTGAATTATATCGGGATTTACAATATGAAGGATCTTTGAATGAGTTTATGTTAAACGTTGATGAGCAATTAGAACAATTAGACGTTCAAGTGATGAAAGAGATTGATGAATTACAATCACAAATGAAAAAAAATCTAATTAGTTGTCACTTTGAAAAAGATATGGCGCACTATTTGAAAGTTATGAAACTTAGGATGCAATATACTGAGGCTGACTATGTGAAAATCAAGCTACGCACTCTTTTAAAGCAATTAGGTTATAAGCGCCGTAGTGATAAATTAGTAGCGGAACTAAATAAGATGTTTCAACAATTAGGTTTAATGGTTTATAAAAAAGGGGGGATTTTAGGTGATTTATCTGAATTAGCATTAGATGAATTTATGACTATTCGATTAAGGAGTGAATAAGATGATTAAAAAGCAGATTCAATCATATGTTCCGATGAATGAGCAAGAAGTACAGGATCAAAAAGTGATATTAAATTATATCAAATTATTTGAGCATAATATTTTAACAAGAGAAAATGAATTTGCACATCTGACAAGTTCAGGATTTATTTTAAATGAGGCAAGAGATAAAGTTTTAATGATTTATCATAATTTATATAATAGTTGGGCTTGGACAGGTGGGCATGCTGATGGTGAGGCAGATTTATTAGCAGTGGCAATAAAAGAAGCTAAAGAGGAAACAGGGGTTACAAATATTCGTCCATTAAGTACAGAAATCATGTCATTAGATATTTTACCGGTTTGGGGTCATATGAAGAAAGGGAAGTATGTAAGTTCTCATCAACATTTAAATGTTTCTTATTTATTAGTTGGAAGTGAGGAAGATGTATTACGTATTAAAGAAGATGAGAATAGTAATGTCGGTTGGATTCCAGTTAATGAAATTGAAACATACTGTCAGGAACCACAAATGATCCCTATTTATCAAAAGTTACTACAACGTGCAACAGTTCTATAAAAAGTTGATAAAAGAAAAGTCTTAGAAAGTATTTTTTCTGAGACTTTTTTATTTATGTAAAGGGGCAGTTTTATTTTCAAAAATGTTCTTTTTGTGTTCTATGTAAAAATAGTGGTGAAAATGTTGATTTTTGTATAGAATTTGGATATAATGCTTTCGTAAGTAAAAAGTACTAAAATTATCCAAATTTAAGGATGAGATTTTAGCGAAAAAATTCAATGGCCATATTGAATAGGAGGGCATGAAAGTGAAAAAATTAGCAGCATCATGTGCAGTATTATTTGGACTATCATCAATGGTAGCTTGTTCAAATCCAAATGAAAATCAAAACGAACAAGAAAACAAAGATTTATTGACTTCAATTGAAAATCCAGTTGAAATCGAATTCTGGCATGCTATGTCAGGACCAAACGAAGCAGCAGTTAATCAATTAGTTGAAGATTTTAATGCGACAGTTGGTCAAGAAAAAGGAATCACAGTTAAGCCTATCTATCAAGGGGCTTATAATGACTTAAAATCAAAGGTAACAGCGGCAATTAAAGCAAAAACAGCACCAGCTATTTCTCAAGCATATCCTGACTGGGTAGCAGAGTATTTACAATCTGGAGCGGTTGTTGAATTAGATAATTATATTTTCCATGAAGAAGTAGGGATTGAAAACTTTGATGATATCGCTGAAGCATATCGTAAAGAAAATAGCCAATACGAAGGGAACAAATTTTACTCTTTACCATTTAATAAATCAACAGAAGTTTTATACTACAATAAAACATTCTTCGAAGAGCACAATTTAACAGTGCCAACAACTTGGGCAGAAATGGAAGAAGTTTCTAAACAAATCACAGAAATTACTGGAAAGCCTTCATTCGGATTCGATTCAGCAGAAAATGCCTTCATTACATTAGTTAAACAGTTTGGTGGAGAATATACAACATCTAAAGGTGAAGTATTATTCGGTGAATCTGATGCAGCTGTTGAAATGTTAGAAATGATTAAACGTAATACTGATGCTGGATACTGGCGTTTACCAGGTGAAGATAAATACATGTCTGGGCCATTCACAAGTGGTTTAGTTCAAATGTTTGTTGGATCAACTTCAGGGGCTTCACATGTAATCAACGGATTATCAGGGGCTGAGAATGCATTTGAGTGGTCAGCTGCTCCAATTCCACAACAAAGTGAAGATACTAAAGCAGTTATCCAACAAGGAACAAACGTTGTTGTTATGAAACAAGGGAATACAACAGATGAGCAAGTATATGCTGCTTATGAATTTGCAAAATTCTTAGGAACATACGATGCTAACCTTTACTGGACAATGAATACAGGATATTTACCGATTCGTCAAACAGTTGTTGACTCAGAAGAATATCAAAACTACATTGTTGAGTCAGGAGATATGACAAAAGAAGCTGGACCTGCACAATCAGACTACTACTTCTATGATGTTGTTTTCACAAATGATGACTTCACATCATACAATGTGCGTACAGCTGCTGGGGTTGCAGTTGAAAATGTTGTATTAAATGGTATGGAACCAGCAAAAGCAGTAGAAGAGGCTTTAAGATCATTAAATTTAAAATAATCTTTTAATTGGGATAGTCTTGATGACTATCTCTTTTTTATTTTGATTAATACCATTTTGTTTTTTGTCGAACTTTGTTATAATATTAAAAAGTAAATAGATGAGGAGTTAGATGTTATGTTAGTGGATTTACATATGCATTCTTATTATTCAGATGGATCATTTTCTCCATGTGAAGTGGTTGAATTAGCGAAGCAAAAAGGATTGGGATTTATTTCGATTACAGATCACAATACGATTGAAGCACACGAAGAGTTTGAGTTAGCTTGTCAACAACTTGGCATGAAATATGTACTTGGTGTTGAGTTAGATTGTGTATTTGGGGAACGATCAGTACATTTATTAGCCTATGATTTTAAAGTAAATGAAGAATTTGCTGCTATTATTAAAAAATCACGTCATCAATTAGATCAAATGGGTGTTGATTTGATTAAGATTATGGAAAAAGAATATGATCATATTTCATTAGCTGATTATGAAGGTTATACATATGATCGCCGTTTAGGGGGATTTAAAGGTATTCATTATTTACATGATCGTGGATTTACTGAAAATGTGATGGATGGATTAAAAATTTATCGTGATTATGAAGTTTTTTATAGTAACTATGACTTCCCAACGGTAGAAGAAGCGATTAAACACATTCATATATGTGGAGGAAAAGCAGTTCTAGCACATCCAGGTAAGTATTATCGTAATAGTACGATGGAAGAGGTTATTACTGATTTTGAGAAGTTATTAGCAAGTGAGATTGATGGGATTGAATGTTACTATCCGATTCATAGTGAGGAATTAACGGCTTGTTGTGTGAATTTCTGTGAAGAGCATGATTTGATGATTACGGTTGGGTGTGACTGTCATGGAGAGATGAGTAAAAAAGAAAACGAGTATATCATGGGATGCATTAAAAAAGATGAAACAGAATTAAAACTTAAATTTTAATTCTAAAAAAGCGAAGTTGAACTTCGCTTTTTTAGAATGTAACCGGTATCTCAACATGTGTAACCGTTAACAGTGTATATTACATGTATTGAATGTATGCGCTTTAGGTGGTATATTACCTAATGTGAACAGCTAATAAAATATGGGGGGCATAGAAATGAAAAAATTATTATCAATCGGATTAGTTGCGTCATTATCATTAACAGGTCTTGTAGCATGTGGAAATGATGGGAATACAAATACACCATCGTCAACATCTGATGCTGGAGAACAGGGTGGACAAACAGGAAGCTCAGAATCAACAGCAAATGGAGACAAAGTTGAAATTAAATTATGGTTAGATGATGATGATTTTGCAGCAGCTATTGAGCCAGCAATCGAAGAAGCACTGCCTAACATTGATATTATTTATGAAAAAGTTGGGTCTGTAGATGCTCGTAAAAAGCTTGCGTTAGATGGTCCAGCTGGATTTGGGGCAGATCTATTTATTCAGCCACATGATGGAATGAGTGATTCTATTCAATCACAAATTTTATTACCATTAGGATCTGAGATTGGAGCAAATATTGAAGAGCGCTTTTTAGAAGGATCAGTTGGAACAGTTAAATCAGGAGATAATTATTATGGTATTCCACTAGCAACTGAATCAATTGCATTATTCTATAATAAAACATTATTAGAGGAAAACGGATTTGAAGTCGCTACGACATTTGAAGAGTTAATTGAACAAGCTAAACAATATAATGATGCCGCAGCAAATAAATTCTTATTCCGTTTTGATGCTGGTAACTCATATACAATGCATCCATTTTTAACGTCTGCAGGATTTGAACTATATGGACCAAATCATGACGATGCTTCACAAGTAAACTTAAACACACCAGAAGTAGTGAAAGGATTAACATTCTATCAATCATTAAAAGAAATTTTACCTGTCCCATATGCCGATTTAAATTGGGATTCAATTGAAGTTGAATTTGCTAAAGGTAATGTTCCTTATATTATTACTGGACCTTGGTCAATTGCTGAAGTTCGTAACCAAAATACAGGATTTGAATGGGGAGTTACAACAATTCCAACTATCAATGGTGTACAACCTGAAACATTCTCTGGAAACATCATTGCTTGTATTAGTGCCTATACACAACACGTAGCTGAATCTAAACAAGTTCTTGAATTCTTAGCATCAGAAGAAGGATTAAAAATTCTTTATGATGTAAAAGGAAGTATTCCAGCATTAAAAGATAATTCAGTTATTGAAGGTGTTTTAGAAGATCCATATGTTTCAGGAATTTTAGCACAAGCAGAATTCTCTCAACCAATGCCAATCTTACCAGAAATGTCAAGTTACTGGGGACCAGTTGAAACAATGTATCGTTCAGTATGGGAAGGATTAGCAACTCCAGAACAAGCAGCAGAAAAAGCATTAGCAGATTATAATGCTGCATTAGAATTAGCACAATAACACACACATTAAAAGGGTTATCTCATTATAAATTGAGATAGCCTTTTTTTATAAGTTTACGTCATCTTCTGTGAGTTCGTATGTTTTTTCATTGATTGGTGGTAATGCTTCAATGAGACTTTCTTTCTCAAAGCGAGACAAAAGTTTGTAAAGTATTTCTGCACCAACTATCAGTTAACTCTTAAATATCCCCCATAATTGTGTAACCATGACGAGTCGAAAATATAGTATATTCATTCAGTTAGTATCCTTAAAGATGGTCTAGCTACCTATTTTCTCTTTATATCGAATATTTATATATCTAATATCAACACAAAATGATTGGTTATAATGGCAAATAAAAAGTGTCGATATTAGGAAGAAATCATATGATTATAAAGAGTATAGATTTTATGAAAAGAGGTTTTAAGATGGATGGATTTATTTCTGAAGAAACCAAAGCAAAGCTAAAAGGGAGTAAGACAGAACAAAATTTAAAAGATGCTTTTGCTGGACAATCGATGGCACAGACTAAATATCGAATGTTTTCAGATGTGGCTAAAGAAGAAGGGTATGAACAAATCTCTGAAATCTTTATGAAGACAGCAGGAAATGAAAAGGAACATGCAGAAGTATGGTATAAAATTTTGCATGATGGCTTAGGTGATACATTAGCTAATTTAAAAGATGCTGTCAGTGGAGAAACTCATGAACATACGAGTATGTACCCTGATTATGCAAAGATTGCTAAAGAAGAAGGATTTGATGACATAGCAAAATTATTCGAACAAGCTGCTAAAATTGAGAGAAGTCATCAAATGAGATATGGAGAATTAGAAAAAAACATAGAGGAAGACAGAGTATTTAAAAAAGATCAGCCAGTCGTTTGGGAGTGTCGTAATTGTGGGAATCGAGTATATGTGAAAGAAGCGCCTGAACGTTGTCCATTCTGTGGCTATCCGCAAGGATTTTTCGAGTTGCCTTGTCATAATTATTAAGAAGCAGATAAGATACCTTATCTGTTTTTTTATCAAATATTTGGATTTATTTCCAATAAACAGGAATATTTTGGTATAATGTTTGATGGATGAAAGAGGTGGAGAGAGTGAAGAAAATTGGATATGTAATTGATGAGGCAATTGGCTATTTCACACCAGATATTTCCCGAATTAATCATCTTTTTAAGGTATATAGTTATGCCAAAACGATTGGGGAAATGGAAAATCTAGATGAAAAAATGCAAGAGATATTAGAAGTAACAGCTGTTCTTCATGATATTGGAATCAAGGTAAGTGAAGAGAAGTATCAATCTAGCGCAGGCTGTTATCAGGAAATTGAAGGGCCAGGGATTGCAAGAAAAATACTAGAACAATTAGGATATGATGAAGTTTTTATTGAACGTGTTTGCTACATAATTGCACATCATCATACATATCATGAGATTGATGGATTAGATTTTCAAATCTTAGTTGAAGCGGATTTTTTAGTTAATATTGATGAAGATCAAATGAGTAAGGAAGCAATTCAATCAATTAAAGAGAAAATTTTTAAAACCCGCACAGGAATTAATTATATAAATTATTTATATTTATGAAGTAGTAAAAGTATAATTTTAGGATTATCTCAGACTGACAGCTTTATAATAGAGACATTTAGGGTGAATAATCCTTATAATAAATAACTAAATAATTTCACAAAAATTTGGTATGTAAATATTTATGCTTTAGCCACTCAACTTAAGAACAAGCATGCTCACTTATAGATGAAAACTTCTTGATATGTGAGCACCAGGAATGATAGAGGAAATTAGGTGCTTCATATGTAGAGGATGATATTTATTTAATCGTGTACTTTAAATAAAAAGCGTAGAACAATATAGTTTTACGCTTTTTTAGATGAGATGAAAAAAGACGCCCATCAAATAATGGTGTCTAATGATTTCTTATTTTATTTCTTGAAAGTATGCTTCTTCATTTAAACAGTTTTCTGATTTAGCAACCACAACAGCTGTTGCAGAGTCTCCAACCACGTTTAATGCTGTTACTAACATTTCTACTGGGCGGTTGATCGCTAAAATTAACGAGTAAGCTAATAGTGCTGCATCATTTTGATATCCCATTCCAGATAAGACTGTAAATAAGATAACAGCTCCGGCACCTGGTGCAGCTGGTGTTCCGATTGAAGCGATTAATGCTAAGATAGCAATTAATGAAATACTTCCGAATGTTACGTCATAGCCTGCACTTGAAGCGATGAAGATGGCAGCAATGACTTGCATGATTGCTGTTCCGTTCATGTTGATTGTCATTCCTAGTGGTAAGATAAATGAGGCAACTTCTTCATTTACTCCTAATTCTTCAGTTGTTGTTTTTGTGTTTAACGGTAATGTAGCAGCTGAAGATGAAGTTGAGAACCCAAACATTGCAACTTTTCCAATCTTTTTAACGAATGGCATTGGATTTAAACGAGTTGTAATTAAGATGAATAAGGCATAACCAACTGTTAAGAATACTAATAAAGTAACAATGACTGTGATGACATAGGCTAAGGCAGGTTTTAAATGTTCAACACCATAAATGGCAAAGGTGCGAGTTAATAATACAAAGATAGCGAATGGTCCGAATTTTGTAATTAAGAATGTTAAGAAGACGGTGATAATTTTATTGACATCTTCTAATAATTTTTTAAGAACTGAGATTTGATCGCCTAAATGATTGATTGATAAACCTGTGATGACTGCTAAGAAGACGATGGATAAAATGCTTCCGTTTGTTGCAAAAACTGAAGTGATGTTGTTAGGGATAGCTTTAACAAGGATTAATAATGGATTTGATCCGGTTGTTCCAGTTTGAGTTGTAATATTATCAATGCTAACGTTAAATACTCCAAGTTTATTTGCGAATAATCCAACGACACCTGCTAAAATTAGAGCGAAAAATGAAGTAGTTAAAAATCCAGTGATTGTTTTGTATGATAAGCGTCCTAATGTTTTTGTATCAGAGATACGGCACATTGCTAATGCAATTGATGTAAATACCATAGGTACAATAACTAATTGCATTGAATTTAAGAATAATTGACCTAGGATATAGAAGATTCCAACAGCATCTGTTGCACCTTCAACACTAATATCTTGGAATAAGATTTTATTGATAGTGGCCCAAAGATCAGCATTTCCTCCCGCTAATAAGTTTTCACGTAACATTAAGAATAATGATCCTGTTACTAAACCACAGACAAGGGCAATGGCCATATGAATGGCTAAACGATTTTTATTTTGTTTTTTAGTCATTGAATAAGTCTCTCCTCTATTATAGATGTTAGGACCCAATCATCTTATTAGATTAAACAGGGTTATTGTCTATAAGATGAATAAAAAAAGCCTTAAGTTCCATTAGATATCACGAACTTAAGGCATAAATGAATACAGCAATATAACTAAAAGATAGACCAATACTATCATTTAGTATAAAATAACGACTATATTTTTCCTTAATTACTTCTCGTGAGTAATCTTAAAGGGTTCCTACTTGAAAATAAATATACTGATTTCTAGTCGTAGAGTCAAGCTTTTTTTGAAATAATAGTATAAAAAAGTCGTAACTCGTCGATTTAATTCATATTTTTTCTTAGTTATCTTATTTTGGTAGACCTGTATACAAATGTTAGAGCATACTATCATTTGATAAAATAGACAATAAGTCACTAGATACTCTGAGATAAGATTGTGTTACAATAAAGGTGAACGCAGGAGTTACCGTAAGACATACTCAACAAATAGGAGAGATACTTATGAATAAGAAACTTGTTGCGATTATGACTTTTGTTCTTGTTGCTTTAGGAGCAACAATGACGATTACAAGTCACAAAATAGAAGCAGAAAATCCGAATGAAATAGCGATGGTATCTTCATTACGACTGCCACAGTTTAAAGAAAAAGGTACGATATCATCTATGGAAATAAAACAACCTGTAAAGCAAGAAGAACAGCCTTTCTTACTATCAAATGAAACTAAAACAGATGATGTATTTATGGCAAAAGAAGAGAAGTTTGAAGAAAAATCTTTATTACAGCCATTAACAACAGAGCCAACAGGTGGAACAGTAGCAGAATCCGTTGATGGATTTATGCCGTATGTTGAGCAGCTGATTTTTGAAAAGGTCAATCAAGAACGTGAAAAAGTTGGATTATCACCTCTTGAGAACAATCAGATCATGGGTCAATATGCTCGAACAAAATCACAAGATATGGGTGATCGAAATTATTTTGCTCATGAAAATCCTGAAGGCGATTTAATGAGTGCCTTCATGCAACAGGATGGAGTTATTTATCAAGCATGGGGTGAAAATATTGCCTATATTGGTCGCGATATGAATGAAAGTCTAGAGGCGTTAGCACAACAATTTATGTCTAATTGGATGAATTCGAGTGGACATCGAGCTAATATTTTATCTACTAATTTTTCTAGTATTGGAATTGGTGTTTATCGATGTGGAGATAAAGTTTATGCCACTCAAGAGTTTTATCGTTAATTATATTTTTAGGCTATGTTAGACAATTATGTGATAAATAAATTAATATTATTCCTCATAATTTATGACTTTTTCTAAATTCGAGGGATGGCGATTTTCTCGGTAATATAAGCACTTTTTGAGAATTGTTCCATTTTGAATCCCAAACAGAAATAACCTCAGGGTGTTTTGAGCTTATTTTCAGGCACGAAAAAAGCAGGACCAAAGTCCTACTCTGTTCGGCATATTGGAATTTATTCCATCTTCCATGCTCCGCCTTTGCTCTCGTAATAGTCTTGCAATGCATGGACTACCTCTGGAATAGTTTTTAAGGAATGAATATCTATTTCCTCATAAACTGTTTCATCACCCTCAATTTCTAATATTTTACCGTCATCCCTCATTTTTATGTAAAACACCTCAGTTTCACCGCCTAATTCGCAAGTGATAGTAGATTCCATTGTAATACTCTGAGAAGTCGTTGGGAACAGTATGAAGCCGATTAACGCAACAACGATTAAGACAAACACAAATATCCCTTTCTTATCTACTTTCTTAAATAGCACCACGAACATAATGAGAAGAAATATAATACCCAAAATGCTGTTTGCTAAATTTGTATGCGAATAGTAGAACTTCATGCAGTTGTTAATCGTATCAACTAACATACCCGCAACAGGAAGTGCATACAACACACTACCCCAAACTGTCTTTTTGTTCCAATAGAACAAGACATAAGCTACAAGTCCGCAAAGAACAGCTATACCAATCCAGTGGAATAGATGATTCCATTGGAGAAACTTATCAACTGTTACATTTGGGGTAAAAAAATCAATGATACTTTGTAACAAATAATAACTGATACACATACTCGATAAATATGAGAAGGTATTTATCATTGCATTTTTATTAGAAGAACTAAAGTAAATCACAAACGTTGTTGAGAATATCCAAAATCCAAAAGAGCCTGCAATAGAACTCCAACCCCACAAATCATCATTAGGATAAAAATTCAATAACTCAGTAATCAGACCAATAATTGCACCAAAACATATTACCTGTATATATGATTTTTTCTCATATTTAGATTTCATGCCTTCCTCCCTTTCAAATTTATATAACAATTGCGAACTATCTTATATTACTTGTATTATATAACTTGTTAAATAATATTTCAATCAATAAACCGTCTTATTAAGGGTTTCTTAGCTTTAAGCTAATTCAATATATCTATTCCTAATAGTATTTATAGTTATACAAGTTTCTTTAGTTGCTACATTAACCAACATATCCTTGATTCTATCATTCTTTTTGTTCTTCTTGCTTAATTGTAAGAATTTAAACCAAGCCAAGTAATTAGAAATATATTTAGTAGAAACGCCATTAAAGGGCATTAACCATCTCTTAAAGCTACTATGAAGAGAATTTACATGTTGTAGATGGTAAACACTATCTAGCATAGATTTACCTCTAGGAACTCGTTTTAATTCAACATTTAGGTCTTTATTTATACTAAAATAAGATTTGTGGCTATCAACTACGAAAGTAACATCTTCTCCTATTTTTCCATCAAAAAATCTAACGATATCATTAGTTGTAATTCTACCATTACAAACTGCTCCCATTACTATATTTCCTTTACGGTCAATACCAGTTTCAATGCAAATTTGGTCATTAGAAATACCTCTTTTTTTCTTATCTTTTTTTCCTTTACCTCTTTTTCTAGGTTCTCTAGGCATCTTAAAAGTAGTACTCTTTGAATGATTACCTTTATATGATTCTCGAATAAAAACTTCGTCTACTTCTACAATACCTTCAACCATATCATTTTTTAATGATAGATTAATAACATCTAAAATCCTATGTCTCATATAAAAAGATGTTTTAACTCCAACTCCAATTTCAGTTGCACATTGTCTTATAGAAAGTCCTAATATCATTAATTCGCAGTATTTAAGCCATTTATCTAATCCTAAGTTAGTGCTAGAGAAAGGAGACATAGTAAACTCATCAAAAGAACAACGACATCTTTTACAAATATATCTTTGTCTACCTCTAGTCTTTCCATTTTTATTAACATCCTTACATTGACATTTAGGACATTCATATCCCTTAGAAAATCTACTTTCCTTAATATTATCCTTGATTTCATCAGAGCTAAATAAAGCACTTAAAACTCCTTGTGCTACAGAAATTAAATCTCTAAGTTCTTCTTTATTCAAATTTTTAACTATGGCTTTTATATCTACTTTTTGCATAATATAAGTAATCCTTTCTATATAATATGGTGAAGTATAGTTAATACCTATATTATAACCTATTTTCTGTATATTAATCACACAATTGTATAACATAGCCTATTTTTAAAGAAATTACATGTCTTTCGGTTTTGGAGTGGAATTTTCAAAATGACATGACTAATTACATAAAAAAACTGCGACTATTTTATAGTCGCAGTTTTTTTGTTGTATCAATGATTATTAGGATTATCTTTGAAAATATATTAAGTTTTACAATAGCTTTTGAAAGAGTCGAAACTCCGTTATAAATTTATGATTGTTTATTTTATTCAGTGAAAATAATGACATTTTTTATAGAAAAAAGTGATGTAAATTTACTTTTTCAACCCTAAAACTGAACCTGTTGGTATTGATTAGGATTACCTTTTTATTAGTAAAGCTATCAATTATTAAAATTATTTATTTCTTTAACATTTTTTTCTATAATAAAAGAGTAGTTAGTGAAGAAATATGAACGTTAATAATAGTACAAAAAGGAGGATGGCCATGGAGTCACGTATTAGTGGAACAACTCAATTAATAGGGATAATTGCAACACCTATTCGTCATAGTATTTCACCTAAAATGCATAATGCAGCTTTTTCTAAGTTAGGACTGGATTATACTTATTTAGCATTTGATATTGAACAGTCTCAATTAGAGGATAGTGTGAAAGGTTTAAAGGCAATGGGAGCTAGAGGGTTTAATGTATCCATGCCATATAAAACAGCAATCATTGAGTATTTAGATGAATTATCGCCTGCGGCAAAATTATGTCAAGCAGTCAATACAGTTGTGAATGAAAATGGTAAATTGGTTGGACATATGACGGATGGAAGTGGATTAATTCGTTCACTACAAGATGAAGGTTATGATATTCGAGGGAAAAAAGTAACGGTGATTGGTTGTGGTGGAGCTGGAAAAGCGATTCAAATTCAAGCAGCGCTAGATGGAGTATCGGAACTCTCTATTTTTAACCGTTCAGCTGAGCGAGGACAACAAGTCGTTGACTTAATTAACAAACATACAAATTGTAAAGCAACCTTTTATCACTTAAATGATGAATTAGCATTAAAAGAACAGTTAGCAGATAGCTATCTTCTTATTAATGCGACGAGTATTGGGATGGCTGAATTAGAAGGCCAGTCTTTTATTAGCGATTCTAGTGTTTTACATCCTGGCTTAATCGTCTGTGACATTATTTATAATCCAAGAAAGACGGAGTTGCTACAACAGGCGGAAGAAGCGGGATGCAAGGTTATGAATGGAGTTGGGATGATTATTTATCAAGGAGCAGAAGCCTTTAAGTTATGGACAGGTGAGGAGATGCCGATTGATTATATTAAAGATGTTTTAGATCTTAAATAAGATAGGAGAGGTATTGATGAAAATCTTAGTCTTAAATGGTCCAAATTTAAACATGGTTGGAATTCGTGAGCAAGGTATCTATGGAAATCGTAGCTATGGAGATATCGTAGCCTATATCAAGGAAGAAGGAACAAAACGTGGACATGAAATTGAGGTTCTTCAAAGTAACTATGAAGGACAAATGATTGATTGGTTCCAAAAAGCATACTTTGAAAACTATGATGGGATTATTATTAATCCAGGAGCATATACTCATTACAGCTATGCCATTCATGATGCAATTAAATCAGTCGTCACGATTCCAACGGTTGAAGTCCATCTTTCAAATGTTCATGCCCGTGAGGGATTCCGTCATAAATCAGTGACAGCTCCAGCTTGTATTGGACAATTATGCGGATTTGGTGAGTTTGGATATATTCTAGCCATTCAAGCGTTAGAAGATTATAAAGCAAAACAAAAGGCTTAATTGAAGTTAATTTGAATCACAAAAAGACTTTCTAACTTTTCTTAGGAAGTTTTTTTTCATGGTAACAAAACAGTCAGTTATTTTTTAGTTGAAGATGAGATAATAAAAATAAGTTCTTCTATAATAGTTTGAGGGGAAATGGCATATAATTTAGTAGATTGTTAAATTTTAATGAATATTCTTTATAAAGGAAGTGCACGGGATGAAAAGACGATGGATGTTAATCATGACGATGGTGGTTTTATGTGGATACCTTTTTTCATGTTCAGCAAAAGAGGATCAAACGGGAAGTCAACCACCACAATCGCAAGAATCTCATCAACGTGAGCCGTGGAGTTTGATTTATTGAGTAGTATTTTTTAAAAGATTAACCATAAGATTGAGTTGAATGAAAAGAAATAGCCTTATCGGGAAAATGATAAGGCCTTTTTATTTGGTTAATATAGGATTTTTAGTTTATAATATTAAATAAAAGGGGTGATTTCGTTGTATCAAACACGAGGGCGTATTCGATTTAGTGAAATAGGTGAAGATGGACGGTTAACACTGCATCATTTAATTAATTACTTTCAAGATTGTAGTACTTTTCAATTAGAGGATATTGGGCTTGGCACAGATTATTTTATGCAACAAGACTTAGCTTTTTATATATTATCGTGGCAAATCGAAATCAATCGGTTACCTAGACTTGGTGAAGAGATTAAAGTTGGAACGTTAATCTATGATTGTAGAGGGATGTTTGGCTATCGTAATTATGTTCTGTTTGGTGCAAATGATGAAGTTTTAGCGTATGCTAATGTGTGTGGGTGCTTCTTAAGTGTAAAAACCGGATCTTTTGTTAAATTAACGATAGATGAAATTGAAAAATATCCAATTGAACCGAAGTGGGAGATGACCTATTTACCACGAAAAATCAAAGCACCTAAGGCTGAGAAATATATGGATGCGATTCGTGTTAGTCAATTTCAAATCGATACAAATGGCCATATGAATAATAGTCAATATGTGGCAATTGCTTCGGAATACTTACCTGCACAAATTCAGGTTAAGCAAGTTCGAGTCGAGTATAAAAAGGCAGCAAAGTTAGGAGATTGTTTAGTCCCAACTATTGCAAGGCAAGAGGATATTTATTATGTCACCTTATGTGATCAAGAATTGAATCCTTATGCCATTGTTGCGTTTCAGGTTGAATAAAAATTTTACTCCTTTTATCACTGATTTGTGTTTAGGAGGTTTTAAGCCTGTCACTTTGATGAATTTTATGTAAGTTATATATCTGTTTTGTTAAAGAACCGTGAATGAATGGTTCTTTTTTTGTTATAATGTGTCATTTTTTTAATTTAGGCTCATACATTATATTAATAAGATCTATTTGTAGATTTTTATGTTCAGTGAGAAGTGAAGGAGAACAATGGAATAGGTGTGGGGGGGATGAGAGGATGACAGTCGTAGAAGATGGATTCATGAGCGATGAACGAGCAACCTCAATCATTCAGGCAGCCAATGATATGCTTGATTATTGTGAGCTTTGCGAAAGTAAAGTGAATGATTTTATAAAAATCGCCAATTGTATTTTAACTCGTCAAGAATATTATGATTTCTTAGCATTATATAAACGATTTGATAATAATTTCGGAATTTTAGAAAGTTTAGTCTCACAATTAACTTATCCAACAACTATTTTGCAAGCCGTATCTATTTCAGCTGTCATTAAAGAAATCCAACGAAATATGGATGAGTTAGTTGACATGATGGAAACCTCAAATGTACGAATTGAAGCTCAACAAATTAATGTCAATATGGCTAAGCTTATTGAAGAATTAATTAACTTCATGGATTTTGATGCGATTGATTATGATGATTTAGATGAGGCGATGACACGCACGTTTATTATTTTAAAAGTAGTAGATGTATTTGATAAAGAGTATAAGCAAGCCTATTACCCAATGAATGTTTTACATATTATTTCATTTGATACGAAAGTCGAAGCCTATACGTATGCACTTGAACATGGAATTAGTAAAGATTTTATTTTAAATAGATATGGGCACCTCTTATGAAATCATAAGTGGTGCTTTTTTTAAAAATATGTCTACTGAGTGCTTAATCTGGATCAAGAGTCAATAAGAAAAGGATTGAAGTGAGATGACATCAATCCTTTAGTTTTTTTATTTTATTGATTTGAGTAGCCGCATCCTGATAACCAAGTTCATATAATTCTTTTAATTTATTAATGTCTTTTTCAAAACGACTGATTTTTATCGGATGAGAAGGTGCAATGACGGTTGCTTTTCCTTCTTGTTCAAGTTGTTTAATGAATTCAAGGGTTTCGTTATACATGAGGTGGCGGTTATCAAGTGTCTTAATCATATTAGGATATTTTTTTAAAGCTCTTGAATAGATAAATCGGAAGCTTTCTGGTTCTTTAATAAAACTACGATCTCGAGTTAGCACAACAATGACATGATCACACCCGTCTTTTAACGCCTGTTTGACAGGAATAGAGTCTGATGTTCCCCCATCTAAATATTCTCCCTCTTGGTAAGGTACAATAGGTGAAAAGACGGGAATAGAAGAAGACGCTTTAATAATCGTTGAATCATAATTTAAATGAGTTTTATCGAAATAAACGGGTTGACCAGTTAAGGCATCCGTGACCCCTACCTTGAATTCACACGAAGAAGCCAAAAAGGTATCATAATCAAATAAATCAAGTTGATGAGGAATCTGATTAAAAATAAAATCCATTCCAAATAAAGATTTTGTTTTAATAAAATTATTTAAGCTTAGATAACGTTTATCATTTAAATAACCTGTATTGACACGAAAGTTACGTCCTCTCTGTTTGGAAACATAGGAAACCCCATTACAAGCTCCCGCAGAAACACCGATCACGTAATCAGCCATAATATCTTGATCTAATAAATAATCTAAGACACCACTCGTATACAATCCGCGCATACCGCCACCTTCTAAAACGATTCCTACTTTCATGTGAACACTCCTTTAATGATTATGTTAGTATTTGTATTCTAACGAACTTAATTTTAAAAAAATGACGAATTTTGTCGATGGTTTTTCACTTTCTAGACACTTCGCTTTGTCGTTAAACGAACATTTATGCTAAAATAATTTTTAGGTGAAAAATTACCTGTGTTTACAATGTATTATTGGATAAAGTGGGAGGTTTTAGACATGCCTCGATTTAAGAAGATTTATATTGAAATTACAAATCGTTGCAATTTAAAGTGTGACTTCTGTCCGAGTGCGACACTTGGTCGAAAGGGGCGTGTGATGACAGAGTCAGATTTTATACATATATTAAATGAAGTGAAGCCGTATACGAATTATTTATATTTTCACTTATTAGGAGAGCCGTTTTTAAATCCACGTATTGGACGCTTTTTAGAACTGAGTCATGAAGCAGGAATGCAGGTTAATTTAACAACGAATGGGACATTGATTAAGAAGGTTGAAGATATTTTAATTCAAGCACCCGCCCTCAGACAAATTAATTTCTCAATTCATTCATTTGAAGCGAATGAACAAAATGGAACACTCGAAGATTATTTATTAAGTATTGCTGATTTTATTGACCGGATTCAAGCGGTGAAGCCTATATATTGTAATCTTCGTTTATGGAATATGGATGCAGAAGAATTAAAGGCGAAAAATTCATTGAATCAAGAGATTTTAACGTTAATTGAAAAGTCTTTTAAATTAGATGTTAATTTAAGTGAGAAATTACAAGAAACGCATAATATTAAGATTAAAGATCGCGTGTTTATTAATATGGCCGAAAAGTTTGAATGGCCAACACTTGAGCGTGACGTGATTAGTGAGAAAATGTTCTGTTATGGGCTGCGTGATCATATTGCGATTCAAGCCGATGGAACAGTCGTACCTTGCTGTTTAGACAGTGAAGGAAAAATTCCACTAGGAAATGTTCATGAAACACCATTAAATGAAATTTTAGAAAGTGAGCGTGCTAAAAATATGTATGACGGATTCTCACGCCGTTGTGCTGTTGAAGAGCTTTGTAAACGTTGTGGCTATGCCAAAAGATATTAAAGGAGTGTTGGAATAAAGATGATTAGACCCATTATGAAGGATGAAGTCTTTTTAGCGCAAAAATCAGTACCAGCTACAAAAGCAGATTTACCAGTCGTTGAAGATTTAATCGATACATTAAGAGCCAATCTTGATGGTTGCGTAGGAATGGCAGCTAACATGATTGGAGTGAAAAAACGCATTATCGTCTTTGCGATAGGAGAAATAATTGTTCCGATGATTAATCCAATAATCGTGAAAAAAGAAAAAAGTTATGTGACTGAGGAAAGCTGTTTATCTTTAACAGGTGTTAGACAAACAACACGATATGAAAGTATCGTTGTCGAATACTTAGATAAAGACTTCAAAAAACAAAAAGGAACATTTACAGGATTTGTCGCTCAAATTATTCAACATGAAATTGATCACTGTAATGGGATTATTATTTAGGAAAGAATATAGTGTATGATGTGAGTTAATGATAAAAGAAGTGTGGTAGGATAGAATAGTTTAAAGCTAATTAGAGTAAAATTTGATTAGCTCTTTTTTAATAGCTAGGTATAGATTATTATGATGGGGACTAAAATGAGAAAGAATATGTGTTTATTCAGTCAATAAGTCGTAGTACCATTAAATAAAAAGCTCTCTAAAAAGTGAGAGCTTAGTGATTATGACTAGTATTTGAAATTAAAAAGCCGATGGTTGTTGAAATTAAATGATCAACTTGAGTAATGCCATCACTATAATTATTCTGCTTGGTTAAAGCAATAACCATTAATGTGATGAGACAGATAAGGCAAACGCCTGCCGCAAATAGTACTCGAATACTCGTTCCTTTCAAAAGTGGAACTTCAGTTTGTAAGACAGGGTCTTTTTCCGTTTCTAAATCAGGTTCGGTCACTCCCCTTGTAAGAAGACTGTCATTGTCTATCTCTTGATTTTTTATTTGAGGTTCCATGTCTTGATTGAATATTTCACGAGTTATATTTTGGACTGATGTTTCAGGATTTGATTCAGGTGTTTCAGTATTTGAATCTTTTTTTTGTCCGTTAGAGTTATTGTTTTGGTGTGGAATATTCATTCCTAAAATATACCCGAATATACTTGAAAGGCTCGTTTGAAAAATCGCATTAATAGTAGGTTGCGAATGGAAAGCTGGCACAAATATCGCGCAAATTAATTGAACTAAGAGAAAAACACCAATAATTAAGACCGTCTTACAAGCGATATCAAGTTCTTTCCATTCGTGTTTTAGTAGTTTGTTTAATGGAACGTTGTTTTTATTCATAGGTATCACCGTTGAGTAAGGATTAAATTTAAATCATGATATCTTATGTTTTTTATAAAATATTGAAAAGGATATCTATCCAAGTTCTATAGGTATGATAAAATAAAACATCATAGTGTTAAGCAGTAGTTATTTTTTACATCGAATGATTAGAGATGACCTTTGTTTAGCATAAGTCAATCTGTTAACTTATATATATAGAAATGGAAGTGAATTAATGAAGGAAACAATGAAAAAAATTTTAGAGTTTCGAGATGAACGTGGTTGGAAACCATACCATACACCTGAAAATTTAGCGAAGTCAATTTCGATTGAAGCGGCAGAATTACTTGAATGTTTTCAATGGAACCATGAGTTTGATCCGATTCATGTTAATGAAGAATTGGCTGATGTTTTAATTTATTGTTTACAAATGGTAGATGTGTTAGGTGTCGATGCAAAGCAGATTATTTTTGAAAAATTAGAAAAGAATGCAGTTAAATATCCCGTTCAAAAATAAAAAGCCGTTTCAAATGAACGGCTTTTATCACGGATGAAAGGCATAAACCATCACAGTATAAGTCTCATATACAAAATAAAGGACCATACTGACTAAAAGGGCGGAATTAACAAATCGTTCGCCTTTAGCTCCTGTTTTAAAGTTCGCTAGTTTAATTTTTATTTTACACGGATAAAAAAGACACACGCCTTGATGCGTAAATAAATCGAGAACAATATGAGAAATATGACCGACCATTAATCCACACGTTAGAATGATATAAAAATCTTGTCCTACATTAAGTAGTGGTGCAAACGACATGAGAATAAAGAAAAAAGCAATGGACAAAAGACTGTGAGTTAGTGTTCGATGTTTAAAATGAGTTGAGATAAACTTTGAAATAAAGGGAAGAAGTTTTCCCATTTGTGAACTTTTCATATCAATATCAGGCAGTAAAGAACCGACAGTTGTAGCTACACAATAGAGGGTAATAATGAAAAGTTTAGAAAAGGTATTAGCTTCGGCATAAATCGGTGCGATAAATAATTGATGAGTGATTAGTCCACAAAGTAAGCCTCCGCGTTGGTGAGTAGCGGCTGTCATGATTAAAGTCCTCCTATGATTCTATAGATGTCGAAAAGTGTCTTATATTCCAATATTATACCCTAAACTATCGAATATTTGTTTGGATTTTATCAGTAAAATTATGGAAAGGAGTGGGTCTGAAATGGGGTTAAAGGAAGAGTTACAGAAATTGAATGAGGCTCAACGAGCGGTAGTAGAAAATTTAAATCAGCCTCTTTTAGTTATGGCACCTGCTGGAACTGGAAAAACCAATGTCATCTCCTTACGAACAGCTCATTTTATTCAGTCAGGCATGAGTCCGAATCAAATATTGTGTTTAACTTTTACGAATAAGGCCTGTCATGAACTTAAAAATCGCGTCATGAAAACAATTGGAGCGGATGGGAAAGCAGTCTGCGTCAAGACGTTTCATAGTCTTTGTTATCAATTAATTAAAGAAGAATCAAAATCGCTTGGAAAATTATCTAATGATTTTATGATTATTGATGAAGAAGATGCGAAGTTTGTGATTAAGCAGTTGATTGGAAATGTAGGAATTTTAAGTGATAAAGCCTACGAATACATCCAAGCCCTCAAACTTTATCAAATTGGACGTGGTGAGGTGGACCAAGACTTAATTCATACATTTCACCAGTCTGAGTCAGCCTTGCGACTTTATTACACCTTGAAAAACTCTAATCAGGGGAGTGAAACATTAGCTTATTTATCGAATTATGGTTGGTGGCTTTATGAAGAGTATCAACGCCATTTGAAAGAGCATCACCTGCTAGACTTTAATGATTTATTACTCTATGCTACGGATTGTTTAGCTCAAGAGGAAATTTTGAAGAGGTGGCAATCTAAGTTTCAAGTCATCGTGGTTGATGAGGTGCAAGATACAAGTATCGTAGAGTATGAGTTAATTCAAAAGTTAGCTTTACATTCAAACTTCAGTGCCTTTGGTGATTTTAATCAGACGATTTATGAATGGAGAGATTCAAATCCTGTTTTAATTCGTGCCAAAATTATGGAAGATTTTAATCCAATCTGTTTAGAATTATCATTAAATTATCGAGCGACAAAACGTCTCGTTCAAATGAGTGCGAATTATTTAGAGAATGGAAAGCGTGCACGCTTAATTAATCCTAGTTTATCACCAAAGTTAATTGAAGCAGCCAGTGACGTACTGGGGACTCGTCCTGTCTTTTATGAAGCGGGAACAAAACAAGAAGAAATGAATTTTATTATTGATCACTTAAAACATCATCGACAGGAAGATCTTGCGAAAACAGTTATCTTAACACGAAGTAATCGTCAAAATAGTGAAGTTGCTAACTTTTTAAAAGCAGATGGAATTCCGTGTTATCTAGTTGATCAATTATCTTTATTTAAACGCAAAAGTATTAAAGATTTACTTGCTATCGTTCGATTTTATTTGAATCCATCGGACGAAGTTTCTCTTCAACGATTTATTCCTTTGTTATTTAAGTCGGTTGATTTAATACAAATGATTCAGCCTCAATATTTAAAACGTTATAAACAATACGAGATGCGCCTTGTCGACTTATTTTCAAAACAAGCTTATGATTATGAGGAACCTTACGGCTTATTGAAGCAACATTATGAAAAAGGACGAATTATCATTTTTGATGTGGAATCAACTGGGCTTGATGTCACTAAAGATGAAGTCATTCAAATCGCTGCTATTGAGTTAAAAGAAGGAATAGTTGTTCAATCTTTTGAACGTTTTATTAAGCCGTCGAATTTGGTTGGAGATTCTGCGTTAGTTCATGGATTTAGTGATGAGTTTTTAGAAACGCATGGACAATCAGCTTCTGATGTTTTTCAAGAGTTTTTACAGTTTATTGATGGTGCTCTTTTAATTGGTCATAATGTTCAGTATGACTTGAAGATTGTTCGTTCACATATGAATCGAGTTGGTTTATCATGTGACACAATCGTAGGTTATTGTGATACGCTAGATATTGTGAGGCGATTATATCCTAATCTCAAAAACCATAAGCTAGATACGGTGAGTGATTTTATTGGTGTGGAACACGAACCAACGCATAATGCGATGGATGATATTTTGGCCACAAAAGATGTGTTAGTTAAAAGTATGGAACGCTTAATGCAATGTCATGAACAGCGTAAGAAGGTCATGAGTTATTATCAGGCATCATTAATTCCTATCGTTAATCAGTTGGAACAAATAAATGCTTGGATTAATCAAGAACTTCCTTCACAGTTTTTATTAAAATTAATTGATGAGTTTAAAATCTGGGAGACAGCCCCATGGGTTGAAGATGAAGTGGAACAAATGAAGCATCATGAACTATTAGCTTGCTTAAGAGAAATTGAGGAGCAACATTTAACCGATTGTCCTCATCTTCCAATGTGGGAGTTATGGACACGAATTTTAGCCCAAACTTCGTTATCGGCTAGTGAACTGGATCGAGTTATGAAAGACCAAAATAAATTAGCGGTGATTACAGTACATCAATCGAAGGGATTGGAATTTGATCATGTGATTATTCCATTTTTAAATCAAGGGATGTTCCCGCTTGATTTTAATGGTACAAACCAAGAAGAGGAATGTCGTCTTTTTTATGTTGCCATGACCCGTGCGAAACAAACCCTTTTATTAACGCGTCATCTTAAGGATTATAGTTATTCTAAAAAAGAAAAGGAAAGAAGTCGGTTTATTGATTTCTTATACACACAAATAGGTGATTAAATGAATAAAATTTTTGAAGTAGAATATAATGCACAGCTCCCACAGTTAACAAAACAAGGCTTAACTTTAGTGGATTTTTATGCCACATGGTGTGGGCCATGTAAAATGTTAGCGCCTATCTTTGAAGAATTATCAGAGACTTATCAAAATGACGTTCAATTTGTTAAAGTGAATGTGGATGAAGTTCCTGTTTTAGCGCATGAATATCAAGTCATGACGGTGCCAACATTAATGTTGTTTAAGGATGGAAAACCGATTGAATCAGCAAAAGGATTTCATCCATTAAACGAACTAAAAGGATGGTTAGATTATCATCTTAAATAATAAAAAGGCTATGTTCATCTTTTTTGAACATAGCCTTTTTATTATTTAAGAAAACTAGTCTATTTATGGGGATAGGTAATCCCCCCCCCCGTACCCCACCAAAGGACAATGTAAGTCGTGTAGGGGTCCCGTTTAAGATGTTTTCATAGACTAAATAGTCCTTGAGTGATTCCGATATTTATTTTTATCTCTTGATCGCAAATTTTAACTATTTTGAGATAGCTTCTTTATAATTATAATTTTTTATCAATGATAATGTATGGTTGTAGTTGGTATGGTTTAGGAGCCACTTTGCGATCTTGCCACATGTAGAAGAATTTTTCTAATGGGAAGATTGAATACCCGTCTTGCCAATGATCAGAAGTATCGTATGGGTCAGCAAAAATTAAAGTGTCATCTCCAATTGAAGGTGTCCCATTGTTATCATAACCAATAATAGCGACCCAATGTCCATCCCAATCGCCCCATTCAACCATAATTGGACGTCCAGCTTCTAAGTGACTAGTCAACCATTTTACAAAGTATGAATCTTTAGCATCATCTACCCAGGCAGAAGTTTCATCACTATTTTCAGAAGCGTATAGTGAGGATGATGAGAATGTTGGATATAAGTTTCCGATATTAGATGGTGTAACCCCATCCTCTTCTTTTACTAAATCTTCTTCTGTGTAGTTGGTTTTATAGCTAGTTTCAATTACTTCAAATCCTTCTAAGTTTGAGAAGAAGTTATACATTTCTTCAACATTTGTCCCGTATTCATAGAAATTATTAGCTGTTCCAGGTAACGCATTTTCCTCATCCTCATCAACTGATGATCCCATTGCCACGGCGATATCCCATTCTGATAAATCAGTTTTTCCCATATGTGTGAGTGTCATTAATGCAACAGCATTTCCACAAGACCATTCTGTTGTTTGTTGCATTGTTTTAAAAGATGGGATAATTGTTAAGATTTCATCAGAAGTTAAGTGATAAAAATCAGGATTTACATAAAATCGTGACGTAGGATTATCACCAGCGAAAGCATAAGCATCTGCTCCACCATATTCATCAAAATCTTCACCTTAAATGAAATCAGGTTTTGTTTTTTCTATTGTTACAGCATGATTTGAACCATCAGTGGTTGGATTATTTTGACAAGCTGTTACAACTCCTAATGCCATTAGAAGTGAGGTGAATATTAGTTTTTTCATTTCGTTGCATCTCTCCAATCTATTTTTTTGCTATAAGTTTAGTAATTATAAACTTTGTGTAAAAAAACTAAAAAAAATTACTCTCATAAAAAAAATAGTTAAATCTATTTTTTAAGTTTTATTTACGTCATGAAATGTATCATATACCATTTTAAAGCATAAATCAATAAAAAGTTCCGAAAAAAGTTTAAAAATATTAAACTGAAAGATAAGTAAAAATAAGAAAAGAAGAGGTATCATTAAACTTTACTCTCAATAGCTAGATTTCATGTGTGTGTTAGTGTATGATAAGTGAAGTATAGTTTTATCGTTAATATTGAAACAGTAAGGAAGATGAGGTATGAATGAGAATTTTCAAACGTTTTATTGGAGTAAATTAGATAATGTAGCGAAGTTATATGCCCTTGTTTCTAGTTCGAAGGCAACGAATGTATTTCGTTTATCTGTCAAGATGAAAGATATGATTCAAGTTGACCTTTTATCAGAAGCGGTGAGGGCAGCGTTAATTGAGATGCCTTCCTTTAGTGTACGTTTACGTAATGGATTTTTTTGGTATTACTTTGATATGAACTTACAAAAGCCTCGTATCCGAAAAGAATATACATATCCTTGTTCTAAAATGACGAAATTTACAAATAATAATTATTTATTTAGCATTACTTATTATGAGAAAATGATTCATTTAGAAGTCTTTCATGCGCTGGCAGATGGTGCAGGAGCCACTCAGTTTTTAAAGGTTATCATTTATCATTATCTCAAACGTTTATATCCAGAATTAGCGACGGAATCCATTGTGATAGGTGGAGATCATTCATCTTTACCTGCGATGGATGAAGACAGTTTTTTAAAGGTAAAAAGTGAAGCTCAATCAAAAGTCATACCGAAAACAACTGTAGCATATAAAATAACAGGTATTAAAAAACGTCCTCAAGAATTAAAGGTCATTCATGGGATTATGTCTGCTAAACAGGTCGTTCGTATCGCAAAGCAATATGAAGTGACCGTATCCAGCTTGCTATGTTCAATTTTGATTTATGCGATCTATGAACAAAATTATAAATTTAATCAGGATCTTCATCCTATTATTGTCACGGTTCCTATTGATTTAAGAGGGAGATTTGGTTCACATACGTTAAGAAATTTCTTTTCAAATGTTAATGTGACGATTACACCAGGTCCTGACTTAAGCTTTGATGACTTATTAAAAGACGTTTCAAACCAATTGAATGAGGGAAAAAAGCCAGAAGTTGTTAATCGAAAAATTAATGATAATGTCAGTGCTCAAAAAAACATGATGATTCGTTTCGTGCCACTAGGAATTAAGAACATGGTGATGCGTCATATTTATCATGAAGCGGACAAAGGAGTTACAACAACGTTATCAAATTTAGGGCGTGTCGTCTTACCTGAATCATTAGCTCCATATGTTGAGGAAATGCGAATGATGATTCCTGTGACACCTCATCAACCGATTCGTTGTGGTGTTATTTCTTGTAATGATCAATTCGTTTTAACATTTACTTCTTCTTTAGAGGAAACAGATATTCAAAGATACTTTTTCAGATTTTTAAAAAAATACGGGATTGATATAACAATCTCTTGTAATGAGGAATTTAATCATGAAATATTGTTCTAAATGTCAGATGAAAGTACAAAATCAATTGAATAACTGTCCACTTTGTGGGCAATCACTGGAGTCGGTTGAATTTGAAATTGAACGAGATTATCCAGAGCAATTTGCAAAAAAACGCCGTTTTTCTATTCGAAAATCCATTATTTTTTTAGCGATGATGATTATCTCCTTCTCATTTATCAGTGGGATTTTTCAAGATTTTCAATGGAATTGGGTATTCATTATTACAGCTGCAACACTTTACTTAACTATTAGTGCTATTTTAGGATCACGTGTGAAAAGAAATATTGGTCCAAATATTTTAACACAGGTTATTGGAATATCGGCTTTATCAATCATTATTGATTATTTTTTGGGATATAGTGGGTGGTCTTTAGAGATTATTTTCCCGCTGGGGTTAATGGCTGGAACAACTATAATTACTGTCATGATTCTTCTTAATTCAAAGCGATTTACGGATTTAGTTATTTATCAATTGATGTTTGGATTGATGGGAATTGTGATTTTGGCGATGATTTATTTCCAAGTCATTCTGTTTCGTCAAATTGCTATTATTGGAAGTTATTATACGATCATTACTTGTGTCGGTTTATTCTTCTTTGCAGATCGTCAGATGATTCATGAGTTGAAGAAAAAATTTCATTATTAATTAATATTTTTGATAAAAAATACAAATTATGTAAGAAATGATTTACAAATAGAAAAATAGATGTTATAGTATCCATAAGTTAAATAATTCCAATTGAATCGTGATTCCTTATAAAGAGAAGTGGAGGGACAGGCCCGATGAAGCTTCAGCAACCAGTACAGATGTACAGTGGTGCTAAATCCGACAGAACTATTCTGAGAGATGAGGAGAACAGGTTAGTATGCTGATTTTAAACTAAGGTGTTCTTCTGATTTCTCAGAAGGAATCCTTAGTTTTTTTAATTAAATAATAATCCTTATCGAGAGAAGTGGAGGGACAGGCCCGATGAAGCTTCAGCAACCAGTACAATGTACAAAGGTGCTAAATCCGACAGAGCTATTCTGAAAGATGAGGGAGTGAGTGAGAATTTATTTAGATTTGAACGGACTTCTTTCATCAGCATAAGGAGTCCGTTTTTATTTTGGAAACAGCAAGAAAGGAGAGTCAATATGATTGAACTGAAGAATGTGAGTAAAACTTTTTCGCTAAAGGGGAAGATTGTTGAAGCGGTTAAAGAGGTTAATTTGACAGTAGAAGCTGGTGAAATTTTTGGGATTATTGGATATAGTGGTGCAGGCAAGAGTACTTTAATTCGATGTTTAAATTTTTTAGAAGTTCCAACTGAAGGTGAAGTGATTGTTAATCGTCAAGTGCTAAATCAATTATCGCCCAAAGAATTAAGATTAGCTCGTCACAAAATTGGGATGATTTTTCAGCACTTCAATTTATTAAAGACACGAACTGTTTTTGATAACGTTGCTTATCCGTTAAAAGGTCAAAAAATTAGTAAAGAAGAAAAGAAGGAAAAAGTACTACGTCTTTTGAATTTAGTGGGTCTAGAGGATAAAGCAGATGTGTATCCTTCCCAATTAAGTGGGGGACAAAAGCAACGTGTGGCCATTGCACGAGCATTGGCTAATGATCCTCAAGTTCTATTATGCGACGAGGCAACATCTGCACTTGATCCACAGACGACAAAGTCGATTTTAAAACTTCTTAAAGAAATTAATAAAGAGTTAGGATTAACGATTGTGTTAATTACGCATCAAATGGAAGTGGTTAAAGAGATTTGTCATAAAGTTGCGGTCATGGAGAAGGGCCGTATTATTGAACAAGGAAATATTGTTAGTGTCTTTTCAAATCCACAATCAGAGATTACAAAAGATTTTGTGTCCTCATTATTCCAAGATGAGAAAATCTTTGAGTTATTAGCAGAAAGAGCACCACTAGAAGAACTGAGTCACTTAGAGAAGCTAGTTAAAATCTCATTTGTTGGTCAGCAAACAGGACATGCCTTTATTTCGAAGTTATCAAAGCAATTTAATGTAGAGGCAAGTATTTTATTTGGAAGCATTGAGATTATTCAAAAGACCCCGATTGGTCATTTGATTGTTAGCTTCCATGGTAACAAAGAAGAAATCTTTAGTGCGATTAACTATTTAGAAAACTCAGATATTCAGGTGGAGGTGTTAAAGAATGAATCAGTTGCTTAATCAAATTTGTCCGAATGTCGTAGCGTATTTTCCAGAGTTAATTCAAGCGCTATGGGATACATTATTGATGGTGGTCATCTCGGGATTGTTTGCTGTGTTAATTGGTTTACCCATTGGAGTTGTTTTAGTCGTGACAAGACCGGGACATTTGTTAGAACAAAAAGCAGTTAATCTGATAGTGGGGAAGTTCATTAATGTTTTTCGCTCGATTCCATTTATTATTTTATTAGCATTTATTATGCCATTAACTCGAGCAATTGTCGGAACATCGATTGGATTAAAAGGGGCAATCGTTCCTTTAGTGGTAGGAACTGCGCCATTTGTTGCTAGACAAGTAGAATCAGCCTTATTAAATGTGGATCCTGGTGTGATTGAAGCTGCAAAGGCAATGGGATCAACGCCATTTGAAATTATTTATCGTGTCCTACTTCGAGAAGGGCTAGGTGGAATTATTTATGGACTAACGATTACGACGGTTAGCTTAATTGGATTTTCGGCCATTGCTGGAAATGTCGGTGGTGGAGGTTTAGGAGACTTCGCTATTCGTTATGGGTATCAGTACTATAAGGGAGATATTATGGTAGTAACGGTCATTATTATTATCATTTTAGTTTCAATCGTTCAAAGTGTTGGGGAAGCACTTGAACGAAAGTTCAGTCATTAATGAACAAAGAAAAAAATCAAAGGGAGAGATAGAAATGAAAAAGAAATTATTAAGTATTGTAACAACGATTTGTTTAGGAATTTTATTAGTAGCATGTGGTGGGCAACCTGAAGATGCTGACAATGTCATTAAATTAGGGATCAATGGAGAAGTGAATCAGATTTGGAAAAGCGTTCAATCACGTTTAGCAGATGAAGGGATTGATTTACAATTTGTAACATTTAGTGATTATAATTTACCGAATCAAGCATTAGCTGATGGCGAAATTGATGCAAACTCTTTCCAAACTATTGCGTTTTTCGAACAATTTATTAACGATCATAATTTAGATTTAACATCAATTGGCTATACGGTTTTAGCTCCAATGGGAATCTATTCATCAAAAATTTCTGACTTAAATGAGTTACCAGATGATTCAACTGTTTTAATTCCAAATGATGCATCAAATGGAGGACGCGCCTTATTATTATTACAAGATGCGGGTTTAATTAAATTAGCGGATGAAGTTGGAATTACACCAACTGTAAAGGATATTGTTGAAAATCCTAAGAATCTTGAAGTTGTTGAATTAGTCGCACAACAATTACCACTTTCATTAGCTGATGCAGAAATTGCAGTTATTAATAATGGAGTTGCCGTACAAGCTAACTTATCACCTTTAAATGATTCTATCTATATTGAAAATACAGAAAGTGAGTCTGTTGTAAATTATTATAATATTATTGCGGCTCGTACGGAGGATAAAGATAATCCAACATTAAAAAGATTAGTGGAAGTTTATCAAACAGAGGAAACGAAAAAAGCAATTGAAGAGGAATATAAAGGGGCAAGTATTCCAGTTTTTGAATAAGAGTATAGGGGGAGATTATCATGGAACAAAAAATTATTAAAGTACAAGATTATTTAAATAAACGTCGAGAAGATTTTATTCAGATTAGTCATCAAATTCATGAACGTCCTGAGAGTTCAAACGAAGAATATTTTGCCTGTGAGTTATTAAGTGAGACATTACGCCAAGCCGGATTCGATGTTACTGTGAATGTGGCAGGTCATGAAACAGGATTTGTGGCTCGTAAAGCATCCTCTAAACTAGGTCCGATTATTGGGATTTTAGCTGAATATGATGCTTTAGCTGGACTTGGTCATGGATGCGGACATAATATTATCGGGGCTAGTAGTGTAGCAGCCGGTTGTGCATTAGCTCAAGTGATTGAAGAAACGGGTGGGGAAGTCGTTGTATTTGGAACGCCTGCTGAAGAAGGGGGAGATAACGGAAGTGCAAAAGGATCATTTGTTCGCGAAGGATTATTTAAGGACGTTGATGTTTGTATGATGATTCATCCAGGTAGCAAGACGACTATTACTGGACCTTCTCTTGCTAATCATCCAATTGAGTTTGAATTCTTTGGACGACCAGCTCATGCAGCGGGATGTCCAGAGAAAGGAATTAATGCCTTAGATGCGATGATTGTGTTCTACAATGCAGTAAATGCACTTCGTCAACAATTGACACCAGATGTTCGTATTCATGGAATTATTACACATGGTGGGGATGCACCAAATATTATTCCTGAATATACAAAAGCAAGATTCTATATTCGTGCTAATACGATTCAAGTTTGCGAAGAAGTGACTGAACGTGTGATTAAAGCAGCAGAAGGAGCAGCTTTATCGACGGGATGTGAATTAAAATATACGACTTATCAAAATATTGTGGAAGATTTAATTGTTTATCCAAAGTTTAATGAATTATTTACAAAAGTGGCGACTGACCTTGGACTAGAAGTAGAGGAACTTGATCCGAATGCTTCACGTGGTTCAACAGATGCAGGAAATGTGAGTCAAGTGGTTCCAACGATTCATCCATCACTTAAAATTTGTGAACCTCATGTTGCTGGTCATACTAAAGAGTTCAAAGAGGCGGCGGCTTCTAAAAGAGGTGATCAAGCGGTTTTAGATAGTGCTGAAATTTTAGCACGTATTAGTTTAGAGTTACTGTTAGATTCTCAAAAATTAAAAGAAATTAAAGATGAGTTTGCATTGTTAAAAGCTGAATAGTCAAAGACAAACGCATAGAGCAATCTATGTGTTTTCTTGTTTTTATCATTGTTATTTTGCGGAATAAAACATAAAGTGATGATTAGTGAATATAATGAAGTAATTTAATCAAAGCTGTTGGGATAGGAGGAGAAGAAATGAATTCATTTTTTGAAGGACTTGGAAAGAAAGTTTCTCAAACAGGACAAGATGCGATGAAAAAAACGAAAGAACTAGCTGAGATGACAAAAATTAATTCGCAAATCGCTGAGGAAGAGAAGAAACTGAATAAATTATATATGAAGTTGGGACAACTTTATTATCAGATGCATAAGAATAATCCGGAGTTAGTATATACGGATATTTGCCAAGGAATAGGTGGATGTTTACAGACTATTGATCGATATGAAGTGATGTTAAACGAGTTAAAAGGGATTAAGCGATGTGAGAAGTGTAAAACGGAAATGCCGATTTCATCAACGTTTTGTCAAACGTGTGGAAGTAAATTAAATGATGAACGAGAAACCATTGTTTCGACCATTTGCCCGGAATGCGGAATGGAAAATGGAGGGCATGCAACGACATGTATTAAATGTGGAAAGTTACTATAAGAAAAAGCTGTTGATGTTTAAATCAACAGCTTTTTTATAATTATCTATCTAGAGGGAGATAAGTTTTTACATAATGAAAACCTTTGGTTTATAAAAGCAACTTTAGAAATCAGTTCTGTATAGTGATTACCATTTAAATGCGTTCCAATCTTCTGCGTATTTAGCGAATAATTCATTAATAGCTTTACCGATTTCAGCATATTCTTCATCTTTTAAGTTAGCTAATGAAACACGAATTGACCAAGATGGTCCTTCAAATCCACTACCATTTAATAAGACAATACTGTAACGATCAGCTAATTCAAATAAGAACTCTAATGAATTTCGTTCCTCTTTAAGGTATTCAACGAATTCCTCACCATATTTAAGTTTTGCCCAAACCAGTAAATCAATTTCGTCATAGTATGACGTACTATAAGGATTTTCTTCTAAGGTCAGTTCATCAAGGTAAGTATGTAATAACTGTTTACGACGACGACAAATTTCTTTTGTTTGATTTTTATACGTATCATTTTTATCTAGTAAAGCAAAGATTGAGAAAAATGCCATCTGTACTTGTTGTGGGGTCGATAATCCGGCCGTATGGTTAAGTGCGACTTGACGGCTATCTGCTACAATACGGTCGATAAATGGAATATGATCTGGATCAGTTGTTAAAGCACCATAACGTTCTCTTAAAATATCTTTTGCGTCCTCGGGTAATTGCTCGATTAAATGATTGTAGACATTATCTTTTGCTAAGGCAATGACGCCAAGACGCCAACCTGTTACACCAAAGTATTTTGAGTAAGAATAAACGCCTAGTGTATTGTAAGGCATTGAACACATTAAAGATTGAAACTTATCTGCGAATGTCCCATAAACATCGTCGGTAACAATCATTAAATCTGGATTTTTAGATTCAACAATATGTTTCAAGTAGAACATAGACTCTTCATTGATTGCCACTGAGGGTGGATTACTTGGATTAACGACGCAGGCTAATTTAATTTTAGTATCTGCTAATTTATCTAGCTGTTCTTTAGGATATTGCCACGTATGGCGTCCACTTTCATTAACCTCAGAAGCATAGATTTTAACAATGTCGAAATGATAGCGAGGTAAGTTTGCAATTTCGACATAAGGTGTAAAGATTGGAACAAACAGAGCAATTTTATCACCTGGTGATAAAATACGGTTGGCGATTAATGAATCAAAGATATAGCACATAGCAGCAGTTCCACCTTCAACTGCATATAAATCATGAGTTGCTGTTTTAGGGTCACCTCCCATCTCTTTAATGACATAGTCCTTAACTACTTTTTCAGTATGAATTAGCATACGATCAGGAACTGGATAATTGTCACCAATAATAGCATCTGTTAATTCGAATACCCAACTATCAGGGTCAAAATCATGCTCCTTAATTCCATAGTCAATAATATCTTTTAATAACTCAATACCAGGAGCATTGGAATTATGCTTTGTATATACTAAGAAACGTTCATAAATTCCTGCTTTCTCTGGCATTCCCGCTAAATCTTTATCAGACCATGTTCGTTGGGTTTCTTCCACGGCGAATTGTCCAAAGGTAAAGAATGCCTGACGAGGAGTAGCAGCTGTCCAGTTTGGATTACCACGTCCAGCATTTAACATCATGCGGACACCCTTTTGTTCTGATTTTTTAGCCATTTTAATCAGTTCATCTTTTAATTCGAATGGACTTAAGCTTTCAACTTTCTTAATCATATCTTGAATTTTTCTACGTCTATTTTCTTCGTGTGTTGTCATATAAAACTTCCTTTCAAATGTTCAAGCTATTTTCAAATTAGGAGAAGAAGATAATGACGATGGAACCCCAAACGGTTAATAAAATGTTACCAACCGCGTATGGGACAGTGTATCCAAGTACAGGGGCATTACTTTTCGCCTTTTCACAGATAGCTCCAATAGCAGCAGTTGTTGTTAACGCTCCTGCAGTAGCACCAAGTGTAATGGGTGCCTTGAACTTAAAGACGTATTTCCCTAATAAAATTCCTGCCAATGTTGGAATGATAGTTACAATGACACCAGCTAAAAAGAAACTAATTCCAGATGTTTTTAATCCAGAAACAAAACCAGGTCCAGCATTAATTCCAACGACAGCAACGAATGCTGCTAGCCCTACATTACTTAAGAACCAGGCAGTACTTGAGGGAATACGACCAATGGTTGGACGACGTGAGTGAAGTAGTCCAAAGATTAATCCCATAATCAGTGCCCCACCACTTGTTGATAAACTGATTCCTACTTTTCCAATCATTAAAGCTGGAATCCCGATTAATCCACCAAGTAGAATCCCAAGGCCTACAAAAATCATATCTGTCTCATCAGAATTACGCGCTGGACGACCTAATTGATAAGCCAGTACTTCAACTTCATCTACCGGTCCAGTTAAGGTAAGAACATCATGATTTTGGACGATTGTATCATTTTGGTAAGGTACTTCTTCACCAGTACTTTGAAGTTTAGAAATAAATACTCCTCGAGTAAGTGTATGATGACGAATTTCTTTAATTGATTTACCAATAACCTTATCACTTTTAACGTAAACAGCTAGTGATTCTGTTGGGAAGTTAATTAAGTGATAATCTGAGATTTCTTGTCCAATATCTAATAAGTTAATTTTTTCAACATCTCGTTCTTTAAAGGCGAAAGCGACATGATCATTTTTTTGAATGACCTCATCACCGGCTGGCTTGAACACTTTATTTTCGCGTTTAATTCGAACAAGGAATAAACGAATACTATCTCGTGCCAGTTTTTTTTCAATCGTTGAAACTGATTGTCCAACATATTTGTCACTAATAATATATGCACGATAGTCTAAGTCACCCGCCCGTGAATTTTCTAAGCTATTTTCAAGTTTATCTTTTGAGATATTGTCAAGCTTTTTACTTTCTTCTTCAAGATCAACACCAAGTATTTTTGGTCCAACAGTGGCTAAAATAAAAGCACAACCAATCGTTCCAAAGATATATGTTACGGCATAACCTACAGGCACAAAATCCATCATTGATTTTTTATCACTAGCAGCTATACTTAAGTTTGATATAGCATCTTGTGCAACACCAATAACTGCGGATTGAGTTAAAGCGCCTGCAGCTAAACCAGAGGCCTGACCAGCGTTGTATCCGAGAATTTTTCCGACTATAATCGTAGAAATTAAACCAATGACACAGACGATAACAGAAAAAATTACTTGAGGAATTCCTTCTTTTTTTAATCCTTTAAAAAATTGAGGTCCGGCATTATACCCTAATGCAAATAAGAAAAGAAGGAAAAACACAGACTTAACAGTGTCGTCAATCGTAATATTTAATTGTCCAATAATAACACCTGTAATAAGTACACCAGTGACGGATCCGACTTTAAATGATCCGATTTGAATTTTTCCAACTGCATATCCAATGGCCAATGTTAAAAATAAGGCAAGCTCTGGATGTGATTGGAGAGCATGTACGAACCATGTCATAATAATTACCTCATTTTTTTAAATTTTTTAGCATCACTTTCTTATTTTAAACATTTGTTTTTATCCTATACTTTTTAAAAGTGCACTTTATCTTGCTTAGATAAGAATATGAATAGTAAAAGGATATAAACTACTAAAGATAAAAAAAGAAATGAGGTGGAGATTTGGAAGGTTACTATTTAATGCCGCATCCTCCAATAATTGTTCCCAATATAGGTAAAGGAGAAGAATTAAAGTTATATCAAACAAGTTTAGCTTGTTATGATATTGCACAAGAAATTGCAACTAAAGAACCTGAGACAATTATCATTGTAACTCCGCATGGACCGATGTTTTCAGATGCTATTTCCATTTCCGATGGAGAGGATATTAGTGGTGATTTTAGACGATTTCAATGTTTTGATATAAAGGTGGATGTAAAGCTTGATATGGAATTTAATGAGGTTTTACTTAAACTATCCCAAGATGAACAAGTTCCTGTTGTCTCTGTTGATCGAGAATTATTACGAGCCTATGGACGTCCCTTTGAACTGGATCATGGAACATTGGTTCCTTTATATTTTGTGAATAAATATTATCAAAATTATAAATTAGTTCATATTACTTATGCTCCTTTAAGTGATCGAATGCTTTATAAATTTGGGATGCTTCTTCAACAAGTAGCTCAAAACCTTAATCGTAAATCGATACTGATTGCAAGTGGAGATTTATCTCATAAGTTAAGTACAAGTGGACCTTATGCTTATTCTCCGTACGGAGAACAATTTGATCGTCAGTTTTTAGCCAAGCTTTCATCCTCTCAACCATTAGATATTTTTGAGTTAGATTGTGAAATGATTGAAGAGGCTGCAGAGTGCGGTTTAAGATCGACGAAAATATTAATGGGAGCACTAGATGGAAAAGAGATAAAAGGAGAAGTGCTCGCTTATCAAAGTCCATTTGGTGTCGGCTATGGAGTGGTTAAATTTAACGAAGTCGGTGTTGGAACCAAAGCACTAAAATATATTGGACGGAGGGAGCAAGGTATGACAGAAGTGTTACCGAAAGGAAGTAATCCGTATGTCCGATTAGCTAGAAAATGTTTAGAGGATTATTTCACACAAACTAAGACAATGATTGCGAAGGAAGAATTACCAGAAATTATGGTGGCTCATCGTCACGGCGTCTTTGTCTCCTTAAAGAAAGACGGACAATTACGTGGATGCATTGGAACCATCTTTCCAACAACGGATTGTGTTGCATCAGAAATTATTAGAAATGCGATTGCAGCAGCTACGGAAGATCCGCGATTTATTCCTGTTCGATTTGAAGAATTAAAACAGATTCAAATCTCCGTAGATGTCCTTATGACACCAACATCAGCAAGTATTGAGGAACTCGACCCAAAACGTTATGGTGTGATTGTAAGTAAAGGCATGCGTAAAGGGGTACTTTTACCTAATTTAGAAGGAGTCGAATCGGTAGATGATCAATTAGCGATTGCTTGTCAAAAAGCTGGCATTAATCCCGATGGAGATTTTGATATTGAAAAATTTGAAGTGATTCGTTATAAAGAAGGTGAGCGATAGTGGATTATCCCGTTCCGTTTTTTGAACGAAAACAAGATCGTATTCAATGTTTAATATGTCCACATAAATGTCTGATTTCAGAAGGAAAAACAGGAATATGCCGAGTTCGAACTGTACAAAATAATCAGCTAATGGTTATCAACTATGGCGAAGTTACCTCAGCAGCAGTTGATCCCATTGAGAAAAAGCCACTGTATCACTTTAAACCAGGAAAAAATATTTTATCACTTGGGAGTTTTGGTTGTAATATGACTTGTAGTTTTTGTCAGAACTATGAGATTTCTCAACATCGTCCTAAAACAGACACACTATCGATTGATGAATTAAGCGAGGCCTTAGCTTCGGTTGAGAATAATGCAGGAATAGCTTACACGTATAATGAGCCGCTAATGTGGTATGAATACGTTTATGATACGGCAAAAGAGTTAAAGCGTCGTAATCCTGACACGAGTGTTGTTATTGTCACAAATGGTTACGTTAATGAAGAACCTTTAATGAAATTATTATCCTATGTTGATGCAATGAATATTGATTTAAAGGGGTACTCAAATCGTTACTATCAAAAGATTTGCGGCGCTCAACTAGATCCAGTTCTAGAGACGATTAGACGTGCTAATGACTATATTCATATTGAAATTACCACGTTATTAGTCACAGATGAATTTGATGCTTTAGAAGAAGTAGAACAAATTGCCCAGTTTTTAGCGTCCATTAATCCAGATATCCCGCTACATTTAAGTCGTTATTTCCCCCGTTATAAAATGAAAAATGAAGCTACAAATGTTGATATCATGGCTCAAGCTGTGGCGGTTGCTAAGAAATATCTAAATTATGTCTATATCGGCAACGTTGCGGGTGCTGATACGAACACTTATTGTCCGAATTGTCATGAACGTTTAATTGAACGACATCAATATGAGACACGTTGTTTAATTCATGAGTCAAAATGCCCAACTTGTCACATACCAATTCCCATTAAGCTATGATGTTAAAAGCAATGCATGAAATTTGACTTTAATTAAGAGTCCATGTACAATATCTCCTGTTGAAAAAGAGGAGATGAATGAGAATGAAAAAAATATCAAATACGGCATTTGTTTATACAATTGTTGCATTAGTAGCGGGTGTGGTGTATCGAGAGTATACGAAAGTTGTTGGTTTCTCAGGTAAAACGAATTTATCGTTATTACACACTCATTTATTTACTTTAGGTATGTTATTTTTTTTAGTTGTGTTAGCATTAGAAACAACATTAAAGTTAAGTGAACAAAAAATCTTTAATGGATTTTTTATGACTTATAATGCGGGTTTAATTTTAACATCACTAATGATGGCAGTTCGTGGATTTTTACAAATTCAAGATGCTGAACTTTCTAAAGCAGTTAATGCCTCAGTTTCAGGAATATCTGGTGTTGGTCATATTTTATTAGGAGTAGGACTTATCTTATTCTTTATGAATCTTAGACGTACCATTGCAACAAAATAATCAAAAGACGTATTGAGTGATGGGGCTCAATACGTCTTTTTTATATTGAAATCATAGATTTTGATGGGGGAGTTGTCGATTGCTCTTTTGTTAAAAGGAAATGAACAATCATTGAGATAATTCCACTAATAATTAAAAAGGCATAAAAACTAATTCCACGACATAACAACATCGCTGGGACGATAAGGTTACTTGCAAAGAATAGTTTAAAAGCACTCATAAATGCATTTTCTGAAGCACCAACTGCCCCAGGAAGTGGGATGGATGAAACAGCTAATGAGACTAATGACTGAAGCGAGATAATTTGTAATAAAGTAAAGTCGTTAAGGTGGAATGCTTTATAAACAAAATAGGGCACTAGATAAGTAGAAGTTAATTGAATGGTTGTTGTAAAAACGACACGTAGTAATAAAAGAGGTCGTGTTTTAAGGTAATCTGCTCCTATGGTATACTCTTTTACTAGTGATTCTAGTTTAAATCGTGTCGCGGGTACATCTTTTATGATTCGAATAGCGCCTAACCATTTAGTAACTAAGTAGATTAATTGATAGATAAATTTTTTTGAAAACATCGCTAATAAAATACCAATCGTTAATAAAAGGTTAATTGTTACACTAAACATTAAGAAGTATTGAATTCCATGAAGATTAGTCATAATAAATTCATGGTTCAGAAGGAACATAATTCCAGCGTATGCCATCATGACCATTTGATAGACAACGGTAATAATTAATAAATTTAAGGAAGAATAAGAAAGATTGATGTTAGCTTTGTTCATATAAAACATTTGAGCGGGTTGCCCACCAGAGGAAGAGGGAGTAATTGAACTAAAATAGAAACCGATAAATGCAAATCCTAGACATTTTATGTAGGAAATCTTTTGTCCGAGGGCACGCATAATTGAGAATGTATTCATGGCTTCACACCCAACGAAGATAAACATCATACAAAGGCCTAATATAATATAGAATAAATTAACATCTTTTAATGTTTGAAGTAACGTAGGTAAAGATTGATCTTTAAAAATAAAATAGCTTGTAATTATGATTAGAGAAATCATAAATAAAAGGCTTACTGATGATTTTAGCTTATTATTCATTACTGGCTCCTTTCTAGAGAAATGAATTTCAATCCTTTTATTTTTAATTGTGGGATGGCTAGTTCTAAGGCACCGATGGTATTTAAAGGGGCCCCGTAATCAGCGCCGCAATCATGACTAGAATCATGTAAACAGATTATTGAATTTGAATGACACTGTTTAATCAATCGTTCTTTTAAGAGAGATTTAGATTGATTTTTCCAGTCTTGAATCATGACATTCCAAAGACAAAGTTTTAATTGATGTTTTTTCATGAAGTGATAAGTAAATAAATTCATATGTCCCCAGGGTGGACGATAAAGGTGACACGTTACATTTAATTGATTCATAATGTCGAGGCTTTGTTGAAAGTCTTTTTTTGTATAGAAATAACTATGTAACCATGCATTTTTATGTTCGAGTGAATGAAGACCGATTTCATGTCCTTCATCTATCATACGTTTGATGAGATGAGGATATTTTTTAGCGTTCTTTGCAACAACAAAAAAGATAGCTTTTATATCGTGTTTGTTTAGGAGATCGAGAAGCTTCTCAGTATAGATTTCATCAGGTCCATCATCAAAGGTGAGAAGTATTCCTTGTTGTTGAGTATCGGTGATTGCATTTGAATTAAAGTGTTTATGGTAATAGGTTGGTAAAATTGAGTGGATGATAAACACACTTAGTGGTAATAATAAAAAAATCATTATTGTTAGGCTCCTAACTGACAGTTTTGATAAGACAGGATAATGGTATCAAGTGTCGCATGATTGAGCTGCTGCTTAAGTGACTTCATATTTTGTCGTATTTCATAGAGATTTGTTTCGTCATTTAAAATTTGAGAGAGATAGTGAATATTTATCAGTTGCTGTTTTGATATAATTCGACCGAGTCGATGGTAATTAATGAATTGAGCATTTTTCATTTCTTGTTGTAAAAAAGGTTCGATAATTAACATCGGTAGTTCGGAATGAATCGCTTCAAATATAGTGATTCCCCCTGGTTTAGAGATGATTAAATCAGCTTGTTGCATGTAGTTATAGACTTGATTAGTAAAACCAATGACATCGATGTTTTCATATTTTCCATGTAATTTCTGAAAAAGTTTTTTATTCCCTCCTGTAATCAGCGTTGTTTTTATATTTTTTAAGTTATTTAACTCTTTATAGAACTTTTTTGATTTTGGTAATAAACCTAGACCACCACCCATGATTAAAAGGTGTTTATTTTCTTGATGTAACTGAGGTAATACATGATGGGATTTAAAGGCTAATTTGACTGGAATTCCAATTACATGAAGTTTATTTCGAGGAATTCCTTTTTCGATTAATTCTGACTGAAGAGAAGGACTTCCTACTAAGTAACAGTCTGTTTGATCATTAATCCATTCTGAATGACTACTAATATCTGTAATACAAGTAATCAGTGGAATTTGACAACTAGATTTAGTTTTATAATGAGAAACTAACTGAGAACAATAAGGAATGGTTGAAATAATCACTGTTGGTTTTGTAATTAAAAGTAATTGTTGTAGTGATTTATAGAAGTAATCGCCTAATATAGGTTTTGAAGTTTCGTTGCCATTTTCTGTATAGTTATAAAATATATTATAGCATATAGATGCTCGATTGATAAGGAGACTAAAGCTTCGGTAAATGAGTTTTGAGATATGTGGCAGTGTATAGTCGAATATATCGACAATCGTAACATCTGAATTTTCAATGGTAGATTTAAGTTGTTCCTCTATTGAATAGGATGCTGAGTAATGCCCCATTCCAAATTTCCCTGTTAAAATTAGAACTTTCATATTATTTCCTCCTGTTTCCTATAGGTTTATTATAGAAATTAAATCTTTAGATTTGTTCTATAAAAATCTTAAGATTTTTTAAAGATTCTCTGAATAATACGTTAAGAAAATAATGGTATTTTAACTAACAAGGGAGTGTAAGTTTAAACAATAACTGTTTTCTTACCCTGAATAATGAATATATTTGGATTAGGAGTATAACCGTGTCGATTAGGATAAATTAACATAATGTAGTAACAGCTAGAGTTTAGGAAAAATTATGGATCAGAAAAGGGGATTTAGATGATGAATCAAGTAGAAAATTATTTTGAACGAGTGGCAAATGATATTAAAGAAAAAGCGCCATTATATTTGAAGATGAGTCATCAAATTCATGAAAAACCTGAATTAGGCAATGAGGAACAATTTGCGTGTCAATTACTGACTAATTTATTAAAAGAGGAAGGATTTGAGGTTGAGATTGATATTGCTACCCATCCAACAGGTTTTATTGCGCGTAAGAAAAGTCAGAAGGAAGGACCCTCAATTGGAATACTCGTTGAATATGATGCATTAAGAGGCTTAGGGCATGCGTGTGGTCATAATATTATTGCTATGATGAGTATAGGTGCGTCTTTAGCTATTTCTTCAGTCCTTGATGAGTTAGGTGGAAAGGTAGTTGTTTACGGAACACCTGCTGAAGAGGGAGGACCACACGGGAATGCAAAGGAGAGTTATGTACAAGAGCATCTATTTGATGAAGTTGATGTCTGTATGATGATTCATCCGTTTCATACAACAGCCCCTACTCAACCAACCCTTGCGATTGTTAAACCTGAATTTGAGTTTTTTGGTCGTCCTTCTCACGCGGGAGCAGCACCTGAAAAAGGGATTAATGCCTTAGATGCTATGCTTCTATTTTATAGTGGGATTAATGCCATGCGGCAGCAAATGCCACCAAGGGTTTTAATTCATGGAATTATTACAAATGGTGGTGAGGCGCCAAATATTATACCTGCATATACGAAAGCTAGCTTTTATATTCGAGCTCCTAAATCTGATTTATGTGATATTTATAAAGAAAAAATTTTAAAAATTGGTCAAGGTGCTGCATTAGCAACAGGATGTAGGTTTAAATATGATGATTCACTTAACCGAGTGAGGGAAATGTTCATTATCCCAAGTTTCGAAAATCTTTTTATTGAGGAAGCCAATCGATTAGGGTTAGAGGTTAAAACGAAAGATTGTAAAAGCATTGGTTCAACCGATGCAGGAAATGTGAGCCAGGTGGTTCCAACGATTCATCCAACGATTAAAATTTGTAATGATTCTATTACGATTCATACGGAGGAATTTAAACAGGCAGCTAAATCAGAAGCAGGTGATCAAGCTATTATTGATGGCGCAATCATTTTAGCGCGTATTGCAGTTCGCTTATTGACGGATGATGATTGTTTGAAAATGATTAAAGAAGAATTCCAAAAAATAAAAGAAGCTCATTTATCTGAAGTAATTGAAGAGAGGGGTTAAAGAAGCCCTCTTTTTATATGTTCTTCAACTAAGAGATACATAAAGGGGCAAAAATATACATTAATGTATAATTTTTTAATGAACGGAAGAATATTTGAAGCGTACGAATAAATATAATGATTAATATAAAAGGAGGGGAATAGATGAGTTACATTGTGGATAGTTTAGTTGAACTAATCGGGAATACACCTTTATTGCGTTTAAACAAATATAGTCAGCAAGTAGGAGCAAAGGCAGAGTTAATTGCTAAGCTAGAGTATTTTAATCCAGCGGGAAGTGTAAAAGATCGAATTGCTTGTGCCATGATTAAAGCAGCTGAAAGCCAAGGGGTTTTAACGAAAGAATCGATGATTGTTGAACCGACGAGTGGAAATACGGGGATTGGCTTAGCCTTTGTTGCGGCAGCTAAAGGTTATCAATTAACGTTAGTGATGCCAGACACGATGAGTATCGAGCGTCGAAAGTTATTAAAAGCTCTTGGTGCCAACCTTGTTTTAACAGAAGGGGCGAAAGGGATGAAAGGTGCCATTGCTAAAGCTGAGGAACTTTGTCAAGAAATTCCGGGGGCGATAATGCTTCAGCAATTTGAGAACCCGGCTAATCCAGCTATTCATCGTTTGACGACAGCTGTTGAAATTTGGAATGATACAGATGGATTAGTTGATATCTTTGTTGCTGGCGTTGGGACAGGTGGAACAATCACAGGAGTAGGAGAAGTATTAAAGGAATATAACCAAAATGTGAAAGTAGTTGCAGTTGAACCAGCAACTTCACCCGTTTTATCAAAAGGGGTAGCCGGCCCTCATAAAATTCAAGGAATTGGTGCTGGATTTGTTCCGAATGTTTTAAATTGCAATATTATTGATGAGATTATCTCTGTATCAAATGAAGATGCCTTTCAAACATCACGTCTATTAGCGGATGCAGAAGGTTTATTAGTGGGCATTTCTTCTGGAGCAGCGGTCTATGCTGCAACTGAGTTAGCTAAACGTGAAGAAAATGTAGGGAAACGAATTGTTGTGATTTGTCCAGATACAGGTGAACGCTATTTATCAACTGGATTATATAATGAAGACTAATGAAAAGGTGAGCATTTTAGCTCACCTTTAGTATTTTTATAAAATATTAATTAGTCGACGATTGATGACCATTGATTCTTTTTTTGGAAGAACAATGGTAAGTGTATCATTAGTTAAGTTGGCTGTAATTTTATCGGCATCAACGTCGTATAGACTGAAGCTTTGTGAAAAAGAACTACTTTGGTAAGCTTGTCCTGTTTCTTCATTTGCTTGAACAACTTGTTTTACTGTTAGGATTAAATTTTGATTTTCAACAGCTAACTGGATATTTTCCCGTTTTAAATTTGGAAGTGTCAACGTGAAAATATATTCTGTTCCTTGATCATTAAAGGTTGTATTATTCATTGGTGTAAAAGCAGATTGAAAAGTGTTTAACATCATCGTTTCCATATGATTAAAAATATCAAAAAAATTAACGGGTGCTAATGATTCATTTTTTCCGCCAAAGGGTGTTAAATTTGACATCCTATCTCCTCCTTATCTGAGATAAAAGTTATACAACATATCATATGCGATTGTCATATTTGAGTGTCTATTTTGGAGAGATTGCATGAATGAAATGGGTATGATAAACTGATAATGAGAGGTGTGATACAATGAATATAATTGAAATTGCGAAACTGGCAGGAGTATCAAAGTCAACCGTCTCTAGATATTTAAATGATGGATATGTCAGCGAGGAAGCTAGCGAGAAAATAAAAGAAGTAATTGAACAAACGGGGTTTGTTCCAAGACGACAAGCTCAGGCTATGCGTTCACAAAAAACAAATTTAATTGGTATTATTGTTCCAAAAATTAGTACAGAAACAGCTGCTCATGTCATTGAAGGAATTACTAATGAATTAAGTAACGCTGGGTATGAAGTACTAATCGGAAATACAAGTCAATCGATTGAAAAAGAATTCGATTACTTAAAAGTCTTTAAAAACCAAGTAGACGGAATTATTTTTATGGCTACTGAAATTACACCTAAACATTATGAGTTATTTGAGCAGTTACATATTCCGATTGTTGTTGTTGCTCAAAAAGTAAAGGATTATCCATGTATTGTTCATGATGATTATCATGCATCTAAAGATGCCATTAACTATTTAATTGATAAAGGTCATCGTTCAATAGGATTTATTGGCGTTGGTGAATATGATGTTGCGGTTGGAATTGAGCGTAAAAAAGGGTATTTAGATGCTTTAGAAGAACAGAAAATTGAAGCTCAATCAGAGTATATTCAAATTGGGGATTTTAGTCATGAAAGTGGATTTAACTTGACTAAGCATTTAATGTCGTTACCAAAACCACCAAGTGCAATTTTTGCCGTGACTGATAACTTAGCTATTGGATGTATGGAATATTTAAAAGAAAATGGATATAAGATCCCTGACGATATTGCAGTCATGGGGCTAGGTGATATAAAAATCGCTGCTTATATGACACCAGGGCTTACAACTGTTCATTATCATTTTCAGACGATGGGAGCTAAAAGTGCTAATCTTTTAATGCAGTTAATTCAATCAGGAAAAGAAAGCTCTAAAAATTATGAAAGCAATTTTATTTTTAATTATAGACTTATAGAACGTGATAGTGTATAATAATCTTCGTGATGAAGGTTATTATTTTTTTGAACCTGATGGGAACGTTCCTGCAAAAATCTCATTAAGTAACCATAAAAACCAATTATAAATACAGTCCAAAAAGAAAGCGTTAATTTATTTTTTTAGGACTTTGTGGGAACGTTCCCTCAAAGAAACTCAAAGTAGTAAACATTGAAGTGAGAAAAATGGAAAACAATAATGGCGTTTAGAAGAAATAATAAGTCGTCAGCTCAATGAAACAATGTATCATCTTCAACTATATATTAGTCATCCTAAAATGATTAGTATATTTACTTGTAGACAGGATACTTAGGAAGAGTAAAAAGTTATGACAAACCCAAATTATGCCGAAGTCGCTAAGGTTATTCTTGAAGCAATCGGTGGAAAAGATAATGTTGCTAGTGCTGCGCATTGTGCGACACGCTTACGTTTAGTTTTAAACGATGAGTCAAAAGTAAATAAAGCAGAAATTGAAAAAATGGATATTGTTAAAGGTGTATTTTCAACAGCGTGACAGTTCCAAATTATTATTGGACAAGGAACAGTTAATCGCGTGTATGCTGAATTAGCAGCACTTGCTGGAATTCAAGAGATGAGTACAGCAGATGTTAAAGATGCAGCAATGGAAAAATTAAATCCATTCCAACGCTTCTGTCGTATGCTATCAAACATCTTTGTACCAATTATTCCTGCAATCGTTGCAGCAGGTTTATTAATGGGGATTTTAGGAATCGTTGATAAAGTTGGTTTAGGACACTTAACTGATACTTGGTGGTTTATGTTATTAGATATGTTCTCATCTGCGGCATTTAATTTCTTACCAATCTTAATCGCAATTTCAGCTGCAAAGCAATTCAAATGTAATCCTTACTTAGCAGCCACAATTGGGGGAATTATGATTCACCCTGCATTACAAAATGCTTGGACATCAGGAACTGGTTATGAAACAGTTAATGTATTAGGAATCATTGATATGCCTTTACTTGGATATCAAGGAACAGTATTACCAATTTTAATCGTTATCTTTGTAATGTCATACATTGAAAAATATACACGTAAATATATGCCTAAAATGTTAGATATTTTATTAACGCCATTAATCACTGTATTAGTGACAGGATTCTTAGCGTTAGTTGTTATTGGACCAATTGCTAATACAGTAGGTTCAGCAATTTCAACATTCTTTACATATGCCTTAAATAACTTCGGTATCTTCGCGGGATTATTATTAGGTGGATCTTATTCATCAATCGTAATCACTGGTATTCATCATAGTTTCCATGCTGTTGAGTTAGAGTTAATTGGAAATACCGGATTTAACTCATTATTACCAATTTGGTCAATGGCAAATGTAGCACAAGGTGGGGCAGCATTCGCTGTTTACTTCTTAGCTAAAAATAAAAAAACAAAAGCAATTGCTTTACCATCTGCCATTAGTTGTTTATTTGGTGTAACTGAAGCAGCAATTTTTGGGGTAAACATGAAGTATGGTCGTCCATTCATCGGAGCTGCAATTGGTGGGGCTTTAGGTGGAGCTTACATTGTATTCTCTAAAGTTGTATTTACAGCTGTTGGAGTAACTGGACTTCCAGCCTTAGCAATTTCTGCACCTGGAACAACATTAAACTATTTAATTGCAATGGGAATTGCAGTTGTAGGAGCTTTCATTGCGACATGGATTCTTGGAATTAAAGAAGACTAATTAAATAAATTCATAGATAGAAAATGGATAATGGGGGACTCTCCGTTATTCATTTTTCTGTATTATAGCAAAAAGGAGAACGGTATCATGAAAAAAGTTATTTCAATTGGAGAAGCATTAATCGATTTCATTCCACAACAAAAAGGAGTAGCACTTAAAGATGTAGAAGGATTTCTACGTGTGCCAGGTGGAGCCCCATTAAACGTTGCAGCAGCTGTCGCTAAATTAGGTGGAAAAGCACAAATGTTAACAAAATTAGGGATCGATGGATTTGGAGATGCAATCTTAGAAGAAGTTAAGCCATTAGGTGTAGATGTTTCACGTGTAGGACGTACAAATCAAGCTAATACAGCCTTAGCATTCGTTTCTTTAAAAGAAGATGGAGAGCGTGATTTCTCATTCTATCGTAATCCAAGTGCTGATATGTTATTAAGTGAAGATGAAATTCATGAAGAAGATTTTGAAAATGGATCAATCTTACACTTCTGTTCTGTTAGCTTGATTGATGCACCAATTAAACAAGCTCATAAAAAAGCTATTGAGTATGCAACAAAATATAACGGAATCATCAGCTTTGATCCTAACGTTCGTTTACCATTATGGGAGTCACCAGAAGCTTGCCGTCAAGCTATTTTAGAATTTTTACCTTTATCAAATATTGTTAAAATTAGTGATGAAGAATTAGAATTCATTACTGGAATTAAAGATGAGCAAGAAGCATTAAAATCATTATTCGTTGGAAATGTAGAAGTTGTTATTTATACAAAAGGGACAAATGGATCAGACTTCATCACAAAAGAACGAAAAGTGACTGTTCCATCGTTTACAGTAAAAGCTGAAGATACAACAGGAGCAGGAGATTCATATATCGGATCGTTCTTATATCAAGTTGCTCAAACAGTTAATACGTTAGAAGAGTTAGTTCAATTAGATGAAGTAAAAGTGACTGAAATCATGACATTTAGCGCAGCAACTGCAGCATTAACTGTTTCTAAAAAAGGTGCCATTGCAGCATTACCTACAAAAGAAGCAGTGATTGAAATGATGAATCGATAATTTTTAGGAGGATGTGAGGATGATGACAAAACAACAGTTTATTAACCAAATTGCTGCAGAAAAAGCGAATCAGTTACCCATAGTTAATGGGGATGAGTGGCGTAATAAATTTCATCTCATGGCACCTATTGGTTGGATTAATGATCCAAACGGATTATGTTATTTTAAAGGATTATATCATGTGTTTTATCAATATTCACCCCTAGATGCGAAAGGTGGATTAAAGTTCTGGGGACATTATACATCACCAGATATGGTAAACTGGACAGAGCATGAAGTAGCCTTATTCCCAGACATCGCTTCAGATGTAGATGGGGTTTATTCAGGATCTGCTTTAGTTCATAATGATGAAATGTATTTATTCTATACTGGAAATGTTAAACATAAAGGTGATCATGATTACATTTTAACGGGACGAGAGCAAAATGTAATTATGGTTAAATCGACAGATGGGTTTAATTTCTCTGAAAAGCAAGTTTTATTAACGAATGAAGATTATCCTAAAAATATGGGATTACATGTTCGTGATCCAAAAGTGTGGGAAGAAGATGGAGTCTTCTATATGGTTTTAGGTGCACGTTCAATTGATGATAAAGGATATGTCTTACTGTATAAATCAACAAACTTAACAGATTGGGAATTATTAAGTGTTCCAGCTGGTGGATTAGATGATATGGGATACATGTGGGAGTGTCCAGATACATTCAAATTAGAAGGAAAGGACATCTTCATGTTCTCTCCACAAGGAATGGATGCTAAAGGATTAAAGTATCATAATGTTTATCAAAGTGGATATGCTGTTGGATCATTTGATGAAAATAAACAAATATTATCATTAGGTGCTTTTGATGAATTAGATCGTGGCTTCGACTTTTATGCACCGCAAACTTTTAAAAACCATGATGGACGTATTATTATGTATGGATGGGCTGGTGTACCAGATGCCGTTGAACACAGTAATCCAACTATTGAAAAAGGATGGCAACATTGTTTAACATTACCACGTGAATTAGTTTTAAAAGGTGAAAAATTATATCAAGTGCCAGTAGAAGAGCTAAAAGCACTGCGTAAAGATGAAACAATTATTAAAGAGATTAATTTAGGTCAATCACAAGTATTCAAATTATTTGAAAATAATACATACGAATTAAACCTAGACTTCAAAAATACAACTTCATTTGAATTAGATTTTCGTGAAGATTGTCAATTAACATTTAAAGATGGAATTTTTACATTATCATTAGGTCGAAGTGGATACGGACGTGATTACCGTCGTGTTGAGATTAAAGCTATCTCAAATGTACGTATCTACTCTGATAACTCAATTTTAGAGATTTATTTAAATGAGGGGGCTGAAGTTTTTACTTCACGTATTTATAATAAAAAATTAGATGAAACATTAACTTTATCAGGAACAGGTGACGTTACGTTAACTAAATGGTCATTGTAGTGTTAATGAAGGGGTAATCATTTTAGGTTATCCCTTTTTTGATGAAAGATATGGCGTTATAATTGTTGAAAAGATATAGGATTGAGAAGAAAAGCGATAAATAAAAACACAGCATGGCTGTGTTTTTGTTATTTTGTTTTGCGTAATTCTTCCTTTAATTGACGCTTTGGTAAGTTGCGACGTAGTTTACGTTCAATCATATTAAATTCGAGATTATCTTTTGGTGCGACAAACATACATGTGTATCCATCTTCACCTGCACGACCTGTACGCCCAATACGATGAATATAAATCTCAGGTGTTTCTGGAACATCATAGTTATAAATATGAGTCACACCACTAATATCAAGTCCACGTGAAGCAACATCTGTTGCAATTAAGTATTGTAAATCTGCATCACGGAAGGATTTCAAGATACGTTCACGCTTATTTTGTGCAATATCACTATGAATGACTTGAACGTTAAATCCACGTTTTTTCATTTTAGCAAATAATTCATCGGCGCGACGCTTAGTACGAGCAAAGATAATGGCTAAGAATGGATTATCTTCTTCAAGAACTTGGCAAAGTGTATCTGCCTTCCAACGATCCGTTGTTTCAATTACTTCTTGACGAATCGTATCAATCGTCACCTTCTTAGGTTCAATCGTTACCATTGTTGGTGAGTAAGTATAGTGGTAAGCAAGTTTTTTAACATTTGGTGCCATTGTTGCAGAAAAGCATAGTGTTTGACGATTACGAGGAGTTGCTCTTAAAATTTGATCAACTTCATTTCTAAATCCCATTAATAACATTTGATCTGCTTCATCAATGACGACTGTTTTAACTTTATTTAAATCTATTGTTCCACGTTCAATATGGTCAATTAATCGTCCAGGAGTTGCAATGATTAAATGAATAGTACCTTTTAATTTATTTAGCTGAGAACCGATATTGCGTCCTCCGTAAGCTGCTAACACATTAATAGCTTTTCCTTTAGCTAATTGATTAGCTTCTTCTGTAATTTGTAAAGCTAACTCTCGAGTAGGCGTGATAATTAATGCTTGAGTTGCACAGACATCAGGTGAAATATTTTCAAATAATGGTAATAAGAAAGCTAATGTTTTTCCGGTTCCTGTTTGAGCCTGAGCAATTACATCTTTATAGTCTTTAATTAATGGAATACACTCTTCTTGAATTGAAGTAGGAGTTGTAATTCCTGATTTTTTTAAAACTTGAACCAATGGTTCACTAATCCCTAAATCTTTAAAATTCATAATGACATACCTTTCGTTCTTGTATTCAATTAATCATACCATAGTCTATGCAAAAATACATGAGTAATTAATTTATAGTGATTTATAATTGATATACTGTGTTTACAATTAAGATTGAAGTGACGTAATCCGTTGATTATAGTAATAAAATACTTGGTGATAAAAAGTAAAGGGGGAATTCTTTAGCAAAAGGAAACTAACAAAATATTATTGTTAATAATGCTTTGCAGAAAAAAAGAACATATAGTGTATTTTTGTATTAAAAACTATATGAAAAGTCGATACATTTAATCTGTTATATGTTAGAATTTAACTGACATAGGTAAAAACTGGGAAGGTGATGGAGGCTGAAACTGAATAACGTAAGTCCAAAAGTTAAATGTTTATACGATAAATTTTTTGAAACTGAATCAGATATAGAGAAGGTATTAACATTTGTTGCTGAACAGAGAAGGTGCAATGAAGTCTCTACAAGTGAGATTAAGCAATTAATTTCAATAATGAGAAGTCAGCAATTTAATCTTATTGCGGCTAAGTTGCTTAATATGTTAGGATATTTATTGCTTAATCAAGGGGAGACACAGGCGGCTATTGATTTGTGGGATGAGGCTATATCAATTTTTGAAAAAAATGAAGATGAAGCTGGGATAGTCCAAAGTTACAGTGGTTTAATGTGTGGTTATTTTAACCTTGGCCTATATGATGAGAGTATTGATTTTGGAGTGAAGGGACTAAGACTGGCACAGGAATCAGGGGATGATCAATTATTACTATTAACGTTAGGAAATATTGCATTTAATTATTATGCATTAGAAAAATATGAGGAAGCAAAAGAAGCAGTAAAATTGATAAGATGTTTAAAAGAACCAGTCGTGGAGGGGAATAAAGTATCTTTAGATCAGTTAGAAGCTGGCATTTGTTTAGTCGATAATAATCTTGAGGAAGCTAAGTATTTGATTGATCGTGCTTATGAACGAGTACTTAACCTTAATCATCCGGCATTATTGTCAGAAACTTTACGTATGAGAGGAAAAGTTTATTATCAACTTGGTGATGATAAAGTATATGAGGAAAGCTTTGAAGAATCAATTCATCTAGCACAGGAAGGAAATTTTTTAGAATACCTGGCACAAACGTATTATGAGTGGGGGAAAATCGAGTTAGCGAAGGATAATAAATTAAGAGGAGAGCTATTTCTGTTAGAAGCTGATCATTACGTTAAGCGTCTTGGAAGTCCATTACTATCTGTTAATATATGTAGGGTTTTAATTGAATTTTATAAATCATTAAATATTTTTGAACTTGCCTTGCATTATTATGAAAAATGTTCGGAAGTAGAAAGAAAGGCTCACCTAAAGCGTTCTGAGCTTTGGGAGAAGCGAATTAATCGAGAGAAATATATTAGTGAAGCAAAGATTTTTAAGTCACTCTATGATGAATTAGAAACTATTTCTCATATCGGTCGTTCGTTTACAGAAACATTAAGTTTGGAAAAATTAATCATTCATGTTCATGAACAACTTTCTAAAATGATGGATACGACTGTATTAGCTATTACAGAGGTTAACGAAGAGAAAAATTGCTTAGACTATTTAATATATTTAGAATCAGGTAATCGATTGAACTCTGGATATGTTAGCTTAGACGATGAGAATAGTTTAGGCGTTTATTGTATTAAACAAAAGGAAAATTTAATTATTAATAATTTAGATGAAGAATATGAACTATATCAGTTAAAAAAGGATGAAACGATTTTATTTCAAAAAGGTATTAAATCCATACTTTGTTGTCCTTTAATCATTCGTAATGAACTTAAAGGGTATATTACTGTTCAATCTTATGAAATTAACTCATACACTCAACGCGATTTAACTAAGTTAAGTGTTTTAGCTTCTTATATTATTATTGCTTTAGAAAATGCTAAGTTATATCGTCAAACAGCTTATTTGGCTCGCTATGATGGATTAACAAGTTTATATAATCGAGTAGAGGCACTAAAAAAAGGAGAAAAATTATATCGGCTAGCTAAACATAAAAATCCAATGAGTGTTATCATGATTGATATTGATCATTTTAAACTTATTAATGATACATATGGTCATCAAATAGGTGATCAAGTTATTCAACTATTTAGTAATTTATTGAAGACCAAGCGTAATCGTGATACGGTAATTGGGAGATATGGAGGAGAAGAGTTTATCATCTTTTTAAATCATCGGAATATTGATCAAGCTTGTGAATTTGCAGAACAATTAAGAGAAGAATTGAAGGAGCTTAGTTTTAGATTTAATCAATTAGGAATAAAAGAAGTGACAGCAAGTTTAGGCGTTCACGAGTATCGATTTAATGAAGATTTGTTAGACGATGGAATTTATGCAGCGGATCAAGCAATGTATCATTCAAAAACCAATGGACGTGATCAAGTGACAAGCTACAGGAGATTAATATTAGAAAAATTAGCTCCCTCAAAAGTAAGTGAAAATTAAAGAATTAAAAAACCTGAGATAATCGACCAAGTTGGTGTTATTTAATCAGGTTTTTCTTTTTGGGAAATGATTTTTAAGAGATTAATTTAAGGGTAGAGATTTTTTTATGACTCGTCTGTTTAAAAGGCTATTTTTTATTTGAATGAAATGATATTACGCTAAGATGAAACATACTATTTATTAGAAACCTTAAAGCTTGATGAGCAATATGGCAAAGAGTGAAAGAGGTGTCTTATGAAGAAAATACAAGGGATTGATAAAGAAATTAAAAAACTTAAGGCGCACCTTACTCAACTAAAACTAAATGTTAAGACTAGGTCGATGGGAGTATTATTAAATCAAGAAGCAACTATTCGGAAAAAAATGAAAGTTGTTCAATATTTATTGAATCAACTAGAAGAAACGAATGAGCAACAAATCTATCAAGACTATTTAAGGTTACTAAATGACGCATCAGAACAAAGTTTAAATTTATATAATGAGGAGAATGAAACTGAATATCGACTGGAAGAAGTGATTGAGGGATTTGAAGAAGAATACATGCAAAATGGAGTATTATATATTTTACTTAGTCGTTATTTACCAGGATTAATGAATTCTCCTCATTTTGCTATTTTACCGTCACATCCGAAAGATGAGTACCCTATAGCACGTCAGATGAAACGTAAGTTTTATTTACATTTAGGAGAGACGAATACAGGAAAAACCTATCATGCGATGAAGAAACTTGAATTAGGAGAGGATGGAATCTATTTAGCTCCACTTCGTTTATTGGCACTTGAAAATTACGAGAAAATGAACCAAGATGGCGTTAAGTGTCATTTGTTAACAGGAGAAGAGGAGGTACTGATTGAAGGGGCTCATCATATTAGTTGTACGATCGAAAAGTTGGATTTAGAAAAAGAGTATCATGTCGCAGTCATTGATGAGGTTCAATTGATTCAAGATAGTATTAGGGGGGCATCTTGGACACGTGCTATTTTAGGGATTTTAAGTCCAGAAATTCATTTATGTGGCGCACTTAATGTGAAGTCATTATTAATCCAAATGATTACTGAATGTGGGGATGAATACGAGTGTATCGAGTATTTCCGTAATATTCCCTTACAGTTTGAGTCTACTGCTTATCAATTAAATAAACCGATTAAAGGGGATGCTCTGATTGCATTTTCTAAAAAGAAAGTTTTAGAACTATCCAGATATTATCAAGATCGAGGGTTTAAGACGAGTATTATTTATGGAGATTTACCACCAGAAGTACGTCGAATTCAATATCAATCCTTTAGTGAGGGACAAAGTGAGTTACTCATTTCAACTGATGCCATTGGGATGGGAGTTAATTTACCAATTCGAAGAATTGTATTTGTTAGTGCTAAAAAGTTTGATGGGGAAGTCGTTCGTGAATTGACGTCACAAGAGGTAAAACAAATTGCTGGACGAGCAGGACGCAAAGGGATTTATGAAATCGGCTATGTCACAGGCTTAGATGAGCATTTGGCATTTGTAAAAGAAAAGCTAGAATGTAAAGATGAAGTCATTCAGCAGGCTATTATTGGTCCACATGAATCGATGCTTGAAATTAAAGGGATTCCTTTGATTGAGAAACTAATGATTTGGGAAAATCATTATCAAGATATTCACCATTATAAAAAGATGGATATCGAGCGGTATTTGTTTGTATTGACTCAAATTAAACACTATAAGCTCTCGCAATGGGTACAATGGAAAATTATGAAACTACCTGTAAATTTCATGCAAATGGATTTATTGAATTTATTATTACTCTATATCGAGGAACACTTTATCAATGGAAATAGTGAATTAACGAAACCTCGTCTACATGCTGAAGATCTTGAAATACTTGAAATTCACTATCAAGAAGTTAATTTATATTACTCTTTTTCAAAAGTGTTCCATCTCGAATTTGATATAAATTGGGTTTATCGTGAACGCTCTAAGGTTAGTAAAAAATTGAATTATTTATTACTGCGCCTCTAAATGAAAGTTTTTAAATATAATGCAGTAAATATGTTTCTGTATATCCAAAATAAAAAAAAGCAACTTTTTAAAAGTTGCTTTTTTTTACTTATTAGGGATCTTGTGAATAAGCTGATATTAATAAATTAATAGTTAATCTTTTTTCATTAGTATCATCCAAATAATAGCTGGATTACTTATTCAACTGAATATAATTTTAATTAATTTGGAATAATTTTTTCTGCTTTTTTCTCGATAATTGGTAAGAAGTATTGGATACATGGTCCAATTAAAAGTGTTGTGATAATTGTTCCAAGTCCTAAAACTCCTCCTAAAGAGAAACCAACTACAATGAAGATAACGTCCATTGTGATACGAACCCATTTGTATTGCCAGCTTGTTTTATCAACAATAATTAATGGTAATTGGTCAGTTGGAGCAACACTTAATTCAGCTGATTTTAAAATTGAGAATCCAATTGCGATAACAACACAGCTAATAGCTACAATTAATAAACGAACAATTAATGGTAAAGCATCAATACCTACGTTATTTAATAAGTTATTAATTAAATCTAAGAATGGTCCTGCTGTAATAACAGCTAAGAATGTTCCTAAACGGATGTATTCACGAGTGAAGATTAACATACCAATAAATACAATTCCCATAACTAAAATATTAGCTTGGCCAACAGTAATGTGTAATAAATTTGCTAAACCTTGCATAAAGATTGTAAAAGAATCAACCCCAGTATTTGATTTAATAAAGAATGCTACCCCCAACTGGATAATGAAACATCCTACTAAAAAGAACATGATTCGAACGATATAGTTTTTAATATTAAATTTACTCATTATAATCCTCCTATGAGACTGTAAAATAAATAGCCCTTACATTTGAAACTGTATACATAATATAAAAAATATGATAAAAAGTCAACTACTATATGTTATTTTGTCGTATTTATTTTTTTATATTCCATTAAAAGTCAGTTAAACTACTAAATGGAAAAAGCATATAATATAATTAGAATGAAATATTAGGGATTTATTGTATGATAATGATTATTTTATCTAAGAAAAATCAATAATAGTAGGTGAAATACATAGAGAGATCACAAGAAGTTGAAGTGGGGAGGAGGTGTCTGATGTTAATAACACAAGGTAGATATTCATCTTATTTAGATGAATATAATAAAATTACAATACTTGTTCCAAAAAGTTATTATAATGGAGAAATTGCTCCATTTAAGCTTATCAATATGACGACATCAGAGGCTTATGAGTTAAAGGTAGAAGAGAAGTTTGATTTTGGTAACGAGTTAAAATATAGCTTATCTATCCAAGGATTTGTCACAGTAGGAACTGAATATCAAGTCATGGATTGTTATAAAAATACAAGCTATTTATTTTTAGGTTATATTGCGAGAACTGAAGAATTTGATAAACGGTTTTATTATAATGGTGATGATTTGGGGCCAAGTTACAGTAAGAACATGACAAGATTTAAACTATGGGCACCAACTGCTACACAAGTTCAATTAATTTTATATGAAAATGATGTAACCCATTTTAGACGTATGAAGCGACTATCTAAGGGAATATGGGAACTGACTATTTATCAAGATTTAGAAGGGTGTCGTTATCGATATGAGATTGTTAATAATTTAGTACGCCAAGAAACGATTGATCCTTATGCTATAGCTTCTACTGTAAATGCAGAATATAGTGTCGTTGTGGATCCGTTGAAATGTGTTAAAGTTAAACATGAGTTGAGACCTAAACTAAATAAGCCGACTGACGCCATTATTTACGAATTAAGTATTCGAGATTTTACGATTCATCCATCTTCACGAGTTAAAAATCGTGGGAAATTTTTAGGGATAACAGAAGAGATAATAGATGAAAAAACAGGATATCACTATGGTCTGTCTTATTTAAAGGAATTAGGTGTGACACATATTCAATTACTGCCTATTTTCGATTTTGCTGGTGTCGATGAAAACTTTCCAGAGCAATCTTATAACTGGGGATATAACCCAGTCCAGTATAATATTCCAGAAGGAAGCTATGCTTTAAATCCGAAAGATCCTTATTCACGTATTAATGAATTAAGAACGATGGTTAACATCCTACATGAGCATGGGTTTGGTGTGATTATGGATGTGGTTTATAATCATGTTTATGAACGACGGACCTTCCCGTTTGATGCAATGGTTCCAACTTATTTTTATCGTTATGATTATCAAGGAATGCCATCAGATGGAACAGGGTGTGGTAATGATTTGGCAACAGAACGACTCATGGTTCGTAAATATATTTTAGATTCAGTTAAGTTCTGGGTAGAAGAGTATGGAATCGATGGATTTCGCTTTGATTTGATGGGAATTATTGACGTTGATACGATGAATGAAATTCGTCAACTTTGTGAGGAACTTTATCCAAGTATTCTTCTTTATGGTGAGGGGTGGGATATGAATACCCCATTACCACAAGCTCAAAAGGCTGCTAAGTTTAATGCTTTTAAGCTACCACGAATTGGCCATTTTAATGATGCGTTCCGGGATAATATTAAAGGACATACCTTTAATCATCAGGATCGAGGATTAGCGCTTGGAAATTTCGGATATGCGAATGCTGGAAAACAGTTGCTAGCAGGTAGTTCAGGTTTGATCGAAGGCGAAACATATATGTTTTATGATCCTTCTCAAAGTATTAATTATGTCGAGTGTCATGATAATCATACATTATGGGATCGGATGAAATTATCGAATAGTGATGAAAATGATGAAACGCGTGAAAAACGTCAAATCTTAGCGGCAGCGATGGTGATTTTCGCTCAAGGAATTCCGTTTATTCATTGTGGACAGGAATTTTTTAGAAGTAAGAATGGAATTGAAAATAGCTATAATGTCTCAGATGAAATTAATGCTATTCATTGGGATGAAGTTTATGAACATGAAAAGGGTATTAATTTGATTAAAGGCTACATCAAAATCCGTAAAGCTCACGGTGCTTTTCGTTTTTCAAATGCAATTCTTGTAAAAAAACATCTACGCATTTTTCAACATCATCATTCTGTGATAGAATATACATTGAAAAATGTTAAAGACTATGGGTGTTGGGACGAAATCCATATTTTCTTTAATACACAAAATCGTGAAGTAAATATTCCAATCGTCACAAATGATTTTATATTGATTGCTGATGAGCATCAAAGTGGAACGGAAGGTATTAAATCGATTGAAGGTGAATTGAAAATGGCACCGCTCAGTACGATAATTCTAGTGAAATGATTTGATCTTTGAATCAGTCGTCTCTTTCATTTGGTGATGAATGAAAGCAAAAAAGATAAAAGTAGATAGTGAAAACTCCTTAGCACTGCTAAGGAGTTTTTGTTGAGAAATGGAGTGCACATCATGACAGAAGTAGTGAATATTAAAGTAGAAGGCGTTGTTGATGAATTAATTCTCAATTCAATGCAAGTTTTAAACCAAGCATTCTATCAAGCTTCTGCAATCAACCAAGCAGAGGAGTATGCATTAGTGTTTGAATTTCAAGAAGAGGTTGATGGTGACTATCTTGTGGTGACGGGAACCTTGAAAGATGATACGCAGACGATTAAGCGACAATTTGAAGTGAATGAATCAAAGACACGTAAATATGCTTATTTAGCTGTTTATTTATTGTTATTACAACGTGAAACTGGACGTGTTCAATCATGGGGATTATTAAATGGGATGCGCCCAACAAAACTGGTTCATGGAATGAAAAAGCGTGGATTTACCGACCAAGAAATTAAAGATTATATGCAGGAAGAATATTTAGTTTCAGATGAGAAAATTAATTTATTGCTAGAGGTTGCGAATCATCAATTAAAAGTGATTCCTGACCTACATACGATTCAAAATGAAGTGAGTATTTATATTGGGATTCCATTTTGTCCCACACGTTGTGCATACTGTACATTCCCAGCTTATGCTCATGGACCATTCAAAAAGTGGGTAGATCCATTTTTAGAAGCATTACTTGAAGAAATTAAAATCGTGGGTGCTTTTATTAAAGAACGTCAATTAGCTGTCACTTCAATTTATTTTGGAGGAGGAACAGCAACGACGTTAACCGCAGAGCAGTTTGAAAAGTTATTAATTACAGTTTATGAAAACATTGCAAATTCACAAGAGGTTCGTGAAATTACAGTCGAAGCGGGGCGTCCAGATACGATTACACCTGAGAAATTAGAGTTGTTAAAGCGATATAATATTCATCGTATTAGTATTAATCCGCAATCATTCCAACAAAAAACATTAGATGAAATTGGTCGTCACCATACAGTAGAAGATGTCATTGAGAAATATTACATGGCTAAAGAACATGGATTTGATAATATTAATATGGATTTAATTGTCGGACTACCAAATGAAGGAAAAGAAGATTTAGCGTATAGTTTAGAGCAGATTGAAAAGCTACAACCTGAATCATTGACTGTTCATATGTTAGCCTTTAAACGAAGCTCGAAAATTACTCAAAATCGTGGATTGTATACAACAGCCTCAAAAGAGGAATTACAAGAAATGGGGCAAATGACATATGATTTTGCTGCTGCTCATGATTATATCCCTTATTATTTATATCGACAAAAAAATATTTCAGGTAATATGGAGAATATCGGTTATTCAAAGGTGGGACAGGAAAGTATTTATAATATTTTAATCATGGAAGAAGCTCAAAATATTTTAGGACTTGGGGTCGGGGCTTCAAGTAAATATTTAATTGGAACATCGGTTCATAATCCAAAAGATTTAAAAACATATATTGATTCATATGAGACTTATGCACAAAAGAAAGTAGAAACACTCATTGAAAGTTTAGAAATAGGTGATACACATGCAAATTAAAGATTTAAAGGTTAAAGAAGTTTCAACGTTAACAGTTATGATTAAATCAGTCAATGTCGGGCGTACAACAGCTCAAAAGCCTTATTTAAAGTTTGAGTTTGTTGATCAAAGTGGTTCTATTTTCGCGAATAAATGGAGTTTAAAACCTGAAGAGTTAAATGCCTTTGAAGCAGGGCAAGTTGTAACTGTTAAAGGACTAGTACAGCTTTATAATGCTCAGAAGCAAATTAATATTGAGTCTGTCTCATTGGTTGAAGGAGAGGTTGATTATTCTCAGTATGTAGAGTCTTCAAAATTTACAGTAGAGAATTTGAAGTCAGATATTACAGGATTTTTAGATGAAATGAAACCTGGCTATTATAAAGATATTCTTAATTATTTTTTAATAAAATATGAGCAAGAGTTTTATCTTCATCCCGCTGCAAGTCGTATGCATCATGCTTTTATGTCAGGACTCGCCCAACATGTTTATGAAATGTTAAAAATGGGGTCAGCCTATTGTGATTTATATCCGTTAGTTAACCGAGACCTTTTATATGCAGGGGTTATATTACACGATCTTGGAAAATTATTTGAGATGAGCTATGAGCAATGTATTAAAACTGAGTATACACTTGAAGGATTAATGATTGGGCATATTAATATGATGGTATCGATGATTGATGAGGCGTCAAAAGAATTAGGATATGATGGAGAAGAAGTGTTATTCTTAAAACATATGGTAATTGCTCATCATGGAAAATTAGAATGGGGTTCACCAAAAGAGCCAATGATTATCGAAGCTGAACTGTTACATTATCTAGATGTTGTTTCAGCCAAAATGACAGCCATTGAGGTTGCCCTTAGACATTGTGAAGAAGGGCAAATGAGTGACCGTATTCCAATGCTTGATAATCGTCGTTTTTATCATCATAAATAAAAAGAGTTAACGGCTCAACTGAGTCGTTAACTCTTTTTATTATTTTGCAGCTTCTTCTTGAGCAGCTGATTCTTCGATGTTTGCTACGATTGTTTCATAGCGTTTTTGTAAAAATTCATCTGTAAATTTGAAATTAGCTTCTGAACGGAATTTAATTAATAGTGTTTCTAAACGTAATTGAGTATACTCTTGTTTCTTAGCAGTTTGTTCTAACTCTTCCTTCATGTCTTCAAATGATGCTTTTTCATTTTCAGCATATTTATAGATAACGTGGTAACCAAATTTTGTTTTTACAGGTTCCGTAGAGTAGTGTCCGACTTCTAAGGCGTAAGCTGCATTTTCAAACTCAGCAACCATTTCTCCTTGACCGAATGTTCCTAAATCTCCACCATTTTCTTTTGTTCCATCTGTTCCATATTCACCTGCTAATTCCTTGAATGTTGCTTCTTTATCTTCTGCAGCATCTAATTTAGCAATGATTTCTTTTGCAGTTTCTTCATCAGCAACTAAAATGTGGTGAGCGCTAATTTTAGGTAATGTTTCATCATATAATTTTTGTAACATTTCATCCGTAATAGGATATGCTTCAGCTAAAGCTGCATCTTGTAATTGTGCTAATTTGAAGTAATTATAAATTTCTTCATCTGTTTTTAATCCAGCAGATTCCATGGCTTGATAATAGTTAGTTCCGTAAGCAACTTTGAATTGATCAATTAATTCTTTAACTTCTTTTTTATCAACTGGATATTTTTTCTCTAAAATTTGCTCATCAACTAATGAAATTCCATCTGATAATCCATATGCAGGAACTAATTCATCATATAGTTGTTCAACTGTATATTCATGGTCAGTGATTTTAGCGATGATTGAAGAATTTGTTTCTTTTGATTCTTCGTATGTTGTTGAGATTTCCTTATATTGTGTTTCTAAGAAATCATTTGTTAAAACAAATCCATCAGCTTCACGTTCAGTTGCTAGTGTAGCCACAATGAATTCATCTGTTAATTTATTTTGAATTAATGTTTCTGTTAATTCATCTTTTACTTCTTCAAGTGTTGGGATTTCCTTTGTTTCCTCACTGTTAGTTGACTCTGATTCTTCAGTTGATTCTGCTTCTTCATCTTTTTTGTATTTTTCATCATAAGCTGTTTGGATTTCTTCATCAGTTACTGTAACAGCAGCGCGTGCAGCAGCTTCACGATATAAGTTTAATTCTAAATATTGACGTAATGCCTCTTCATTTTTGAATCCTTGAGCTAATAAGAAATCTTCAAATTCAGGATACATTTGTTTATACATATCGATCGCGCTATCTACTTTAGCTGTATCGATTTCATATTTTGTTGATAAGACGTCATAGTCTACTAAATCTAATAATGCAGATAACCCAGCATCGGTAACCATTTCATCAAATACTTGTTGTTTAGTTATGTTGGCCACATCAGATGTAATAAAATTGTCGTTTCCATTTGGTAATTTCATACCGATTTCATCTTTATTTGAACAGGCACCAAGTAGTAGTGTTGTAGCAAGTGCAGCTGTTACTAGGAAGTACTTTTTCATCACTTTCACATCCTCTTTTTTGTTTGATTTAACGTTTTTAATCATATCATTTTTCAAATTTTGTAACAACATATTTTTGGTAGGTTTTTGTGGAATTTAAGTAAAAACATAAACCAAATCGTGAAAAACTCATAGGATATATTAGCTCAGGAAACTGTGTGGAAAAGCTGGAAAGGAGTTGAGATTATGTTCGGAAATAATTGTGCATTTATCTTAGTCTTATTTATCTTATTAGTCATTATCGGATGCTGCTGGGGATGCGGATCTAGTGCATGGTAGGAAATGAATTGATTGGATATAGAAGAAAAATCTTATGCTCTGAAAAGAGCCTAAATAATAGTTAGTTAAGGAGCGAATTATTATGTGTGGAAATAATTGTGCATTTATCTTAGTATTATTCATTTTATTAGTAATCATCAGCTGCTGCTGTGGTGGATTTAGTTTCTAAAAATAACTTGAGTGATACGAGGAATCTTAGGTAATTGAACTCATGAGTGAATGTTTCAAAATATATTGCTCAAAATATGCTCGATTAAAAAGGACCGTTAGGTCCTTTTTTGTGATTTAAGTCTAAATTTATAAGAATAGACATATATTTAAAAGGATGTGAAGAGATTAGAGTGGCGAAAAAGATCTTTTATTGTCTTTTATGTCAATATTTAATCAGGGTTATAAATCAAATAAAAATGTCAATAAAATGAGAATAAAAGATGAAAATATACATATTATTCCAGGGTTAACTCGCATATAATCTCTTTGACTTTAATAATTAAGGGGGAGGTCACGATGGGACATTCAAGCTTAACTCCAAAGAATTTTGAGAAGTTATTGTTGTTTATTGAGAATCATTCAGATAAGACGGATGGATTAATGCCTATTTTACATGAAGCACAAGATATTTTTGGTTATATTCCATTAGAAGTTCAAAAGTTTATTTCTGATAAAACAGGAGTTTCAGTTGCACGCATTCATGGTGTCGTTACATTTTATTCTCAGTTTTCTACAGAACCAAAAGGAGAACATGTTGTTGGAGTGTGCTTAGGAACAGCGTGCTATGTTAAAGGAGCACAAGCGATTTTACAGAAACTTAAAGAAGAGTTAGGAATTGAACCCGATCAAACTACATCAGATGGAAAATACTCATTAGTTGCAACCCGTTGTATTGGGGCGTGTGGATTAGCACCAGTCATTACAATTGATGACGATGTGTATGGGAAAGTCGATCCTACACAAGTATCATCAATTTTAAATAAGTACAATTAGTATATCTATGTGTGTAAGCGTTATTCGAACGATAGTGATTATCAACTTTCCTGATTGAGATTGAGGGGGACGTTGAAGATATCAACCATTATTCATTTTTTAATCAGAATGTTTTATATTACGATCTGCTGATCAATTAGAATATGCATTGAAAGTGCGTTTGCCTGTGATTTGATGAGCGATGTGTTAGCTTACGTTAACTAAGAAGTGGTATTGCATACACGATTAGCACATGTTAAATCGTTACGAACCACAGAAATATTAGATATTAATTATTTACTTTTGTTGAGCGGGAAACCACCAAGTCCAATCATGTTAGAGTTAGCGGGAAAAATAAGACGTTGCTAGAGGGTTAATACATGATACATCAAGTATTTGAGCCATTACATGGTCTTAAATCATGCAGAAAGAGATGATGAGTGTGAAGTTTAATGAAATCTTATATGACTCACGATTTCGAGTCCTAAGTAAGGGAGTTAATTTACATTCGGTAACGGTATCGGGCTTATATGTGGGGGATTTATTGAGCTTTGTCATGGCTAAAGCGAAACCAGGCCAAATATGGTTAACGATTCAAGCCCATCCTAATGTGATTGCTGTTGCTTCTTTAATTAATTTGAGTGCTGTCATTGTCGTTGAAGGGGTAGACATTCCACAGGAAACAATCGATGTGGCAAATGAAAGAGGAGTTATTTTAATTTCATCCATTCTAGATGCGGTTGACCTCGTCAAGTTAATCGAGGTATGAGCATTTATTATACTTACATATTTACTTTATCTTATCAACTTGTGCTGATGATTTTATGGTACCTAATGATATTGTTTTAATGTGAAGTTTGAAACAGCTAGATTTAATCGCGTTGACTCATCATAATAGCACAAGGAATTGACGAGTAGTTTCAAAGGTAGATGAAGAGGTTGGGGTCCTATTTATTCCTGGGATTGAAATTGAAACGATAGAAGGTGTTGATTTATTGAGCTATTTTAAGTCATTAGAGATAGCTGATTATTTTGGAATATTGATTGAATCCCATTTAAATTTAATGAAAAGTAATGAAGAGTTATTTGGATATCAGTGGTGAATCGATCATCAGAATGAGGTAATTGAGAGTTTCCATGGTTACTCATTTAATTAATGAATTTGACTTGTGAAGATGTCATTTTCTAGGTTCACCGATTAGGTGGTATGGTTGTTGGAGCACATCTCAATAAGTTAGCTTATAATAGTTTAATTAAGTTAGGATTTATTCCAGGAGCATTAAGGATTGATGAAATTTAATTAATTTCTTAATTTATGAATAGGGAGATAGGCAACTTTCACCAGAGCTTTCGGATTATCCTTGTCTAATGAACCCCTTTATTATTTGGAAGTTTCAAAGAATAACCGATTATTTTCCAATAATTTAAAGGGGGAGACCAAATGAGGGACTTATCGTTATATATTCTGGATTTAACGATGAACTCGATACGAGCCCAGGCTACATTGGTTGAAATGAATGTGATTGAGTTTAAACAAAAAAATCTCCTGATGATAAAGGTTAAAGATAATGGTCAGGGGATGTCAGAAGAAATGATCGGTCGGGTCAGAGATCCCTTTTTTACAACGCGGGCGACTCGTAAGGTTGGGTTGGGCATTCCTCTACTTACGGCAATGGCTAGTCGATGTGAGGGGGATGTTTTCATTGATTCGAAGTTAGGTGTGGGAACAACGGTAACGTTGAAAATAAGATTAGATCATATTGATCGACCACCCTTTGGCGATATTCATAACACATTAATTTCGCTAATCTATTTAGAACCCATCATTGATTTTAATTACACTCATCGAAGTGAGGAGTGTGAATATCAATTTAAGACACAGTCTATTAAGCAAGTAATTGGAGAAGTTCCAATTAATCATTCAGCTATTATAGAGTGGATGAAAAAAGAGTTAGAAGCGGGAGATTTTTCTTTTACATCTTATTAAAAATGATTAGGAGGGGGTTTACTTTGAAGACGTTAAAAGAGTTAGAACAGATTCGTGAACAAACTTTAAAAAATTTACAGTTAAGAAATCAAGAGGATTCAAAGTTAAGAGTTGTCGTCGGGATGGGAACATGCGGAATTTCGGCTGGTGCACGATCTGTCTTAAATACATTAATTCAAGAGGTGAATAACTGTCATTTAGAAGAGGTAATGATCACTCAAACGGGCTGTGTTGGCATGTGTGCGTATGAACCAATATTTGAGGTATATGATGAATCGGAGAAAACGACCTATGTTCATATGACGCCTGAAAAAACGAGACGTGTCGTATTAGAACATTTAGTGAATGGAAATGTCGTATCTGAATTTACTATTGATGCAAGCTTAAATTAATACTTTTAAACAAAAGGAGGGGGATTCATGTCATATTATCGTTCACACGTCTTGATTTGTGGGGGAACGGGCTGTACATCTTCTAAATCAAGAGAAATTAAAAAGGAATTGGAGTTACAGTTAGAGCGACTAGGGCTTGAGCAGGAAGTTCAAGTGGTGATGACTGGATGTTTTGGCTTATGTGAAGCGGGACCGATTATGATTGTCTATCCAGAAGGAACTTTTTACTCAAAAGTTCAAGTAAGTGATGCGAAGAGAATTGCAGAGGAACATCTTTTAAAAGGACGAATCATTAAAGACTTATTATTTAAAGAAGCCATTGAAGATGGGGAGATTAAATCAGTTAATGAAGTAGAGTTTTATGCTAAACAAACGCGATTAGCTTTACGAAATTGTGGAAAAATTAATCCTGAAAACATTGATGAATATATTGCGCATGATGGATATATGGCATTAGCTAAAGTCTTAACTGAAATGAAACCTGAAGAGGTCATTTCCGAAGTGAAAAAGTCCGGACTTCGTGGTCGCGGAGGCGGAGGTTTTACAACCGGATTAAAGTGGGAATTTACGTATAAGTCAAAGAGTGATAAAAAATATGTCGCTTGTAATGCGGATGAGGGAGATCCAGGTGCGTTTATGGATCGTTCGATTCTTGAAGGAGATCCTCATGCTGTTTTAGAAGCTATGACAATTGCTGGTTATGCTATTGGGGCAGATACAGGATATATTTATGTTCGTGCAGAATACCCGATTGCTGTTAAGCGTTTGAGTATTGCCATTAAGCAAGCTCATGACTATGGATTGTTAGGAGAAAATATCTTTAATACAGGATTTAATTTTGATATTGAATTACGTTTAGGAGCAGGAGCTTTTGTCTGTGGAGAAGAAACAGCTTTAATTGAGTCGATTGAAGGGAAACGAGGGATGCCACGTCCACGTCCACCATTTCCAGCTGTTAAAGGGGTATGGGAAAAACCGACTTTATTAAATAATGTTGAAACGTATGCTAATATCCCACAAATTATCTTAAAAGGTGGAGATTGGTTTTCTAGTATTGGGACTGAGCGTTCAAAAGGAACGAAAGTATTTGCCTTAGGTGGGAAAATTAATAATACTGGATTAGTTGAGATTCCGATGGGAACGACTCTAAAAGAAGTGATTTATGGTATTGGTGGAGGAATTCCAAATGGTAAGAAATTTAAAGCTGCTCAAACTGGAGGACCTTCAGGTGGTTGTTTAACAGAAGAATATTTAGATACAGAAATTGATTTCGATAATCTAGTGGCACTTGGTTCAATGATGGGATCAGGTGGAATGATTATTATGGATGAAGATAACTGCATGGTTGATATTGCACGCTTTTATTTAGATTTTACATGTGATGAATCATGTGGGAAATGTACACCTTGTCGTGAAGGAACAAAGCGTATGATGGGAATTTTGAATAAGATTACAGAAGGAAAAGGTGAACTTTCGGACTTAGATGAATTAGAACAATTGGCAGATTACATTAAAGCTAATTCATTATGTGGTTTAGGTCAGACAGCACCCAATCCAGTTTTATCAACAATGCATCATTTTAAAGATGAATACTTGGCCCATGTTATTGATAAACGTTGTCCAGCTGGTGTTTGTTCAAAGTTATTAGAGTACTATATCACTGAAAAATGTATTGGGTGTGGAATGTGTGCTAAATCTTGTCCGGCTGCATGTATTAAGCCAATTGGAGAAGTCGTAAATGCCAAAACCGGCCGACGTCGTCATGTGATTAATAAAGTCGATTGTATTAAGTGTGGGGCATGTATGGCAACTTGTCCGACTAAAATTAGTGCGATTATTAAGCGATAGGAGGAGGAAAGATGGGAGTAGTTCATATTACTTTAAATGGGATGCCATATGTTGTTCCAGATACATATACGATTTTAGAAGCAGCACGGGAAGTGGGAATTAAAATTCCAACACTTTGCTTTTTAAAAGATTTAAATGAGACGGGAGCATGTCGTGTTTGTGTTGTGGAAGTCAAAGGTGCTCGGTCATTAGTTACAGCATGTAATATGAAAGTTAGTGAGGGAATGGAAATCTTAACTCATTCTAAGCGAATTTTAAATGCGAGAAAGACAACGGTTGAATTATTACTTGCGAACCATAATATTGAATGTACAACGTGTAATCGTAATCATAATTGTGAATTGAAACAACTTTCAAATGATTTAAACTGTAAGAGTGATCGATTTGAAGGAGAGCGTCGTGAGACAATTTATCGTGATGATTCTTACTCAATTGTACGTGATACATCAAAGTGTATTTTATGTGGACGTTGTATCGCTGCTTGTCGTGAAAAAGCAGGAGTTGAAGTGTTAGCATTTAATCAACGCGGATTTAAGACATATATTGGGCCAGCATTTGAAATGGGTATGGATCAGGCTGGATGTATCCATTGTGGACAATGTGTGAATGCTTGTCCAACAGCTGCTTTATCGGAACATTCAAATATTGAAGAAGTCATTCAAGCGATTAATGACCCAAATAAAATTGTCGTCTTTCAGGTGGCGCCTGCTGTACGTGCAGCACTTGGTGAAGAATTTGGATTACCATTTGGGACACCAGTAAATGGTAAAATCGCAGCTTCACTTCGACGTATTGGTGGGCCAACGTGTAAAGTGTTTGATACGAACTTTGGTGCAGATTTAACTATTATGGAAGAAGCTTATGAGTTGATTGAACGTATTAATAAGGATGGAGTACTTCCGATGATCACCTCTTGCTCACCAGGTTGGATTCGATTAGTGGAGCAATATCGACCAGAAATAATTCCGAATTTATCGTCATGTAAATCTCCTCAGCAAATGTTTGGTGCAATTTTAAAATCTTACTGGGCAGAGAAAAATAGTGTTAATCCAACTACTATTTACTGTGTGTCAGTTATGCCTTGTATTGCCAAAAAATCAGAGTTAAAACGAGAAGAGATGAACGTGAATGGCATTCAAGATGTAGATGCTTCAATTACAACACGTGAATTGGCAAGAATGATTCGGATGTATGGGTTAGATTTTGTTAATTTACCAGATGAAGACTTTGATCATCCATTGGGTGAATATAGTGGAGCAGGAACTATTTTTGGTGCAACAGGCGGTGTAATGGAAGCTGCCTTGAGAACCGCTGCAGATGTTTTAAGTGGCCAATCGCTGGATGCAATTGAATATGAAGCTGTTCGAGGTGTAGCTGGTTTAAAAGAAGCAACGATTCAAATAGGTGAGTTAAGTTTGAACGTTGCGGTCGTTCATGGAGGAAAACAAGCGCTTGATATTGTGGATGAAATTTTAAGTGGTGAAAAAAAATATCATTTTGTCGAAGTGATGGGATGTAGTGGTGGTTGTGTTGCAGGTGGTGGACAACCTCATGTTCCCGCTTATTTATATAATTCAGGTTTAGATATTCGTGTTGAACGTGCTAAAGCTCTTTATGAAGATGATGAAGCAAGACAAATTCGTAAATCTCATGAAAATCCTGTCATTAAAGCTATGTATGAAGAGTATCTTGGTACGCCAAATAGTCATAAAGCTCATCAATTATTACATACAACCTATCATAAAAAAGACGTGTATAGCTCACAATAATACTTGAATCTTCTTCATTAAAAAATTAGGCTCATCACCAAAATAGTTTCTTGATTTTTTTAAAATATTTTCTCATTTAAAATGATGTTTAAATTATACGGGGACTAGTTAATTTTAAGAATTGAGTGAATAGTTTCAATAGAAAGAAATTGTCAAACCCCATTTCTTTTGAAGATTCAAAAATTAAGAATAAAGATAAAATGGTTATAATGTTTAAAAATAAAAGCAAATGTCTTTGAGACTTTAAAAAGATTAGGTATACTGATAAAGTAGCAATCAAAAATGACCTAATTTAATAAGTTTAAATTAAAAGATTATAAAGTTAGGCTAATTGATATTAAGATTATCTATACCTTTTAATAGAAGGGATAGGGGTAAAATTACAATTTGATTATAATGTTAAAAATTGCTAAAAATAGTTATAAAAGCATTTTACTATTATTGTTCCAATGAATGAGGTATAGTATAATGAAGATATTTCTATTTATACGATTTAATTAGGGAGGTTAATGTTATGTCTAAAGTGTTCCAGTCAATGGACGGATGTCAGGCAGCAGCGTATGTTTCTTACGCATTTACAGAAGTAGCAGGGATTTATCCAATTACGCCTTCGACTCCGATGGCAGAATATACAGACTTATGGGCTTCACAAGGTAAGAAAAATTTATTTGGAGCACCAGTAAAATTAGTTGAGATGCAATCTGAAGCAGGAGCTGCTGGGACAGTTCACGGTTCTTTACAAGCGGGTGCATTAACAACAACTTATACTGCATCACAAGGGTTATTATTAAAAGTACCTAACATGTATAAAATTGCTGGAGAATTATTACCAGGTGTTATTCACGTATCTGCACGTGCGCTTGCGGCACAATCATTATCAATCTTTGGTGATCACCAAGATATTTATGCAGCACGTCAAACTGGATTTGCTATGTTAGCAACGAGCTCAGTACAAGAAGTTATGGACTTAGGTGGGGTAGCTCACTTAGCTGCAATTAAATCAAGTGTTCCATTCTTACACTTCTTCGATGGATTCCGTACATCACATGAAATTCAAAAAGTAGAAGTAATGGATTATGAAGATTTAGGAAAATTATTAGATTACGATAAAGTACGTGAGTTCCGTGCACGTGCAATTAATCCAAATCACCCAGTAACAAAAGGGTCAGCACAAAATGATGATGTTTACTTCCAAACACGCGAAGTTCAAAATAAATACTTTGATGCAGTACCTGCAATTGTAGCAGACTACATGGAAAAAATTGCTGAAATCACAGGGCGTGAATACAAACCATTCATGTACTATGGTGCAGAAGATGCAACTGAAATCATCGTTGCAATGGGATCAATCACAGAAACAATTAAAGAAACCGTTGATTATTTAATTAAAAATGAAGGACGTAAAGTAGGGGTTATCACTGTTCACTTATATCGTCCATTCAGCTCAGAATACTTCTTCAACGTATTACCATCAACAGTAGAACGTATCGCTGTATTAGACCGTACAAAAGAACCAGGAGCAACTAGTGAGCCATTATGCTTAGATATTCGCTCTATCTTCCACGGTCGTGAAAATGCACCGAAAATCATAGGTGGACGCTTCGGATTATCATCAAAAGATACAACACCATCTCATATTGTTGCTGTTTATGATAACTTAGCTGGGGAAATGAAAGATGACTTTACAGTAGGTATCGTCGATGACGTAACATTCAAATCATTACCTGTAAATAATGAGGTAATGGTTTTAGGAGATGATGTAACAGAAGCATTATTCTTCGGATTAGGATCTGATGGAACAATCGGAGCTAATAAAAACACAATCAAAATCATCGGTGAAAATACTGATTTATATGCACAAGCTTACTTTGCATACGATTCTAAAAAATCAGGTGGTTTAACACGTTCTAACTTACGTTTCGGTAAGGATGTTATCCGTGCACCATACTTAGTATCAACACCAAGCTTCGTATCATGTTCAATGGATACATATATTGGTAAATACGATATGATTAGCGGTTTACGTCAAGGAGGAACATTCTTATTAAATACTGTTCACTCAGCAGAGGAAATTGTTAACCATATGCCAAATAGCTTCAAAAAGCAATTAGCAGAGAAAAATGCTAAGTTCTATATCATTGATGCCGTAACTTTAGCTAAAGAAATTGGATTAGGACGTCGTACTAATACAATTATGCAATCTGCATTCTTCAAATTAAATGAGCAAATCATGCCATATGAACGTGCTCAAGAATTAATGAAAAAATACGTGGAGAAATTATATTCACGTAAAGGAGAAGCAATTATCGCAATGAACTTTGCTGCTATTGATAAAGGAGCTGAAGGTTTAATTGAGGTAACTGTTGATCCAGCATGGGCCAACTTAACACCAGAAGAAGCACATGTTAAAGAAGGCCGCCCTCACTTTGTTGAAACAATCGCTGATGTAATCAACCATAGTAAAGGTGACACATTACCAGTATCAGCATTCGTAGACTATGCAGATGGAACAATGCCAAATGGTACGGCTGCGTATGAAAAACGTGGAATTGCTAACTTTGTACCAAAATGGATTGAAGAAAACTGTATCCAATGTAACCAATGTGCTTACGTATGTCCTCATGCAGTTATCCGTCCATTCTTAGTAACAGAAGCTGAGAAGGAGCAAGCTCCAGAAGGAACACGTACATTAAAAGCAATTGGTAAAGGATTAGATGGATTAGAATATTGTATCCAAGTATCAACATTAGACTGTACAGGATGTGAAGTATGTGCGCATATCTGTCCAGGTAAAAAAGGAAACAAAGCATTAGTTATGGTTCCAATTAGTGAAGAATTAGAAGCAGGACAAGTCGATCGTGCTGAATACTTCTTCAACAACGTCACATACAAAGATGATTTAATGCCAAAAACAACAGTTAAAGGTTCACAATTTGCTCAACCATTATTCGAATTCTCAGGAGCATGTGCTGGATGTGGGGAAACTCCATACATCACATTATTAACTCGTTTATTTGGAGATCGTATGACAATTGCCAATGCAACTGGATGTTCATCAATCTATGGGGCATCATTCCCAGCTACACCTTATACAAAAAATGCTGAAGGAAATGGACCAGCATGGGCAAACTCATTATTCGAAGATAATGCTGAGTTTGGATTCGGTATGCATATTGCAGCTGAAACATTACGTAACCGTATTGGATTATTAATGGAAGAAAATATGGATAAAGTTGAGGCTGAATTATCTGAATTATTCACTAAATGGTTACAAAACCGTCATAGTGGAGAAGTAACAAAAGCATTAGCACCTCAATTAGAAGTTGCCATTGCAAATTCTTCAAATGAAGCAGTTAAAGAAATTTTGGACTTAAAAGATTACATCGTTAAACAGTCTAACTGGATTATCGGTGGAGACGGATGGGCTTATGACATCGGATATGGTGGATTAGACCACGTTATCGCTAATAATGAAGATGTTAATATCTTAGTATTAGATACTGAGGTTTACTCAAATACAGGTGGACAATCATCTAAATCTTCACGTGCTGCATCAATCGCTAAGTTTACAGCAGCAGGTAAGAGTGGTAAGAAGAAAGACTTAGCAGCAATCGCAATGTCTTATGGACACGTCTATGTTGCTCAAGTTTCTCATGGTGCAAATCAAGCTCAAGTTATTAAAGCAATGATGGAAGCTGAAAAACACCAAGGTCCATCTATCGTTATCGCATACTCACCATGTATCGCTCACGGTATTAAAGGTGGATTAGCAAACTCAATGAGCCAAGCTAAATTAGCGACTGAATGTGGATACTGGCCAACATACCGCTTCGATCCTAAATTATTAGAAGAAGGTAAAAACCCATTACAAATGGATTCTAAAGCACCAAACTGGGATAAATACCGAGACTTCTTAATGAGTGAAGCTCGTTATGCTCAAGTTACAAAAATTAACCCAGAGCATGCTGAAGAATTATTAGAAGCAAATCGTCGTGACTCACAACGTCGTTTCCGTCAATTACAACGTATGGCTGCATTAGATTTCTCTGATGAAGTAGAAGTTGTAGAAGAAAAAGAATCAGCAGAATAATTTTTAAAAAAGCTTATCGGATAAATCCGATAAGCTTTTTTTATTGATATGTGATGTGAAATGGCTTGAAAAAACAACTAATAACAACTCGACACAACATAACAAAAAGTGTCGAATCGTTTTAGAAATAATAGAAACTGGGATTAAATAACGCTTACACTCGGGGTGTTGTGTAACGGGTTACGATAAATCATAATTTTTGTGAACTATATGACAAAAGATGATAAAAATACCAAATATCGCGTGATAGTATTAGAGTGTTCAAAAAAGTGTTGAATAAAATAAATCAATATACAGCTTAAAAGATAGAAGTGGGGGATTTTAGGATGAAAACTTTAGCTATGATTTTAGCAGGTGGACGTGGATCACGTCTAGACATTTTATCACTTGGAAGAGCCAAGCCGAGTGTGCCTTTCGCAGGGAAATTTAGAATTATCGATTTCGTATTGAGTAATTGCTCAAATTCAGGAATATACGATATTGGAATTTTAACCCAATATTTACCATTATCATTAAATGAACACATCGGATTAGGTCAAGCATGGGATTTTGATCGTAAAAATACGGGAGTAACGTTATTACAACCATGTGAAGGTCATTCATCAGATCAATGGTATACAGGAACAGCAGATGCGATTTTACAAAATATTAGTTATATTAAACGTAAGAATCCGGACAACGTTTTAATTTTATCAGGGGATCATATTTATAAAATGGATTATCGTCCATTAATCCAACAACATATTGAGAAAGGTGCAGATGTAACAGTTTGTGCTCAAGAAGTTGAGTGGAGTGAAGCGTCTCGCTTTGGAATTTTAACAGATGATGAAAATGGACGTATTGTAGAGTTCGCTGAGAAACCAGCAGAGCCTAAGAGTAATCTAGCATCGATGGGGATTTATGTGTTTAAAACGGATGTATTAATTAATACGTTACAACATCTTAAAAAGGTTGGTTTAGATTTTGGAAGTGACGTTATTCCTCATTTAATTGAGAATGGACATGTTTATTCTTACCGCTTCCGTGATTACTGGAAAGATGTTGGAACATACGAGTCGTATTTAGAGGCTAATTTAGAATTAACAACAACAGTCGATAAAATTCAATTAGATATGTATGATAAAGATTGGGTTATTCATACAAAGAGTGAAGAAAAACCAACTGCTAAATTTGGTTCAAAGGCTCAAGTTTGTCAAAGCTTGATTTCAAATGGTTCAATTATTGCCGGATCTGTGACTAAATGCGTAGTAAGTCCAGGTGTTCATATTCATCCAAATGCTATTGTTCGTAATAGTATTATTATGAATGATACCATCATTGAAGAGGGATGTGTCATTGATGGAGCTATTATTGATAAAAACTGTGTTATTGGTAAAGGAAGTATCATTGGGCGTGGATCTAATGTTTGTCCAAATCAAGAAAAACCAAAAGTATTATCAAGTGGCTTAAATGTTATTGGTAAAGGGGTACATATTCCTGAGGGAACAATTATTGAACGTAATGTTCGTATTTTTCCGCATGTTGCTGAGACAGACTTTAGTGACAAAATTATAGCTTGTGGTAGCACGGTTTATCCTGCAAAGGAGGCTTAAACCGTGAAGATTGCATTTGTTTCATCTGAAGTTTATCCATTTATTAAAACAGGAGGGCTAGCTGATGTAGCTTATGCCCTTCCAAAAGCACTAGTTAAACAAGGCCATGATGTTCGTGTTATTTTACCAGGTTATAAACAAATCCCTGAGGGAATGTTAAAAGGTGCATATTGGGTAACCAATGTTGAGGTTATGGGCAAACTATTTTGGATTAATTGTGTTGAGTTAGAGGGGGTTAAATATTACTTAATATTTGAACCACTTTTTTCAAACCGACATTCTATTTATGAGTGTGAAGATCGCGATTATCAATTTGCTATGTTCTGTGAAGTTACCCTGCGCTTATTAAAGAATATTAATTTTCAGCCAAATATTATTCATACGAATGATTGGCAGACGGGGTTAATTCCATTTTTTATGGATCAGCGTTATTATGCCGATCCGTTTTATTACAATACTAAAACAGTTTATACGATTCATAACTTACGTTTCCAAGGACAATTCACTTCACATGCCGTTCGCCATTTAGGCTATCGATTTGATGATATAAATATTAACTATATGCAGTTAGGGATTCAATATGCAAATAAGGTGACAACGGTTAGTGAGACATATGCTAAAGAAATTTTAACGGATTTCTATGGGGAAAATTTAAATCATATTTTAAGTATGCGTCAATCTGATTTGAGTGGAATTGTTAATGGAATTGATACTGATATCTTTAATCCAGCGGTTGACACAGCACTTGTTTCACCTTACACCGAAGAGACATTAGAATTGAAACTTAAAAATAAAGAAGAATTACAGAGACGTTTTAATTTAGAAATCAATGCTGATATTCCGTTGATTGGAATTGTCACACGATTAGATTCACAAAAAGGATTAGACTTAATTACTTGTGTTTTAGAAGAGTTATTAATTTACGATAATATTCAATTTTTCTTGCTCGGATCTGGAGAGGCAAAGTATGAACAGTATTTCCAATGGATTCGAGATAAGTATCCGAAACAGGTGGGGATTTATTTAGGATATAATGGAAAACTTGCAAACTTAGTTTATGGTGCAAGTGATATGTTCTTAATGCCATCATTATATGAGCCATGTGGTTTATCACAGTTAATATCACTGCGATACGGAACAGTTCCGATTGTTCGTGAAACAGGTGGATTAAATGATACGGTTCATTCCTATAATGAAGCTACTGGTGAAGGAAATGGATTTAGCTTTACCAATTATAATGCGCATGATATGTTATATACCATTCGTCGAGCATTAGATTATTATCATCATAACAAAGAAGTTTGGCATCAATTAATGGTGACAGGAATGACTGGAGATTACTCTTGGGAGCATTCGGCTCATCGTTATGTTGAACTCTACCAATCTATGTTTTAATACGACATTAAAAGCATAAAAGCAATCTATCTTGCTTTTATGCTTTTTTGTTACTTTTTTGATAACTTTAGGCATTTAGCAAAAACTAAAAAGTGGATGTGAAATATCTGTTTTTGCTTCTATATAAATAGCGAAATATATTTCATATTCTAACAATCAGGCTTAGTACGCAAGTCTTTTTGATAGAAAGGCGAACTAGGGTAGCGATGGGTCACCTAGCGATTTCTGAAGAAATCCATTCCTTTACTGCTAGGACTGGGTCATCTGCCATTTTCGCAGAAAATGTATCCTCCATTGGCAGGGCTTTATTTTTTACGTTATGAAAAACTTATTGGGGTTTATATATAGTTGGTCAGAATTAATGAAATTTTAAGGGGTGAAGTCTGATACTCTAAATGTAAAATATTAATCATTTTCAATATAGATTATGGTAAAATAGCATATATACTTAAATGTCGAATGATTATGTAAAAAGGTGATAATATGTCAGTGGATAAAAATAAAATTGAAACGGCCGTAAGAATGATTTTAGAAGCCGTTGGAGAAAATCCAGATCGAGAAGGAATAGTTGATACACCAGCACGTGTAGCACGTATGTATGAGGAAGTTTTCGGTGGATTACATGAAGATCCTTCAAAACATTTACAAGTTTATTTCAGTGAAGAATATGATCAATATGTCTTAGTACAAGATATTGTCTTCCACTCAATGTGTGAACATCATTTATTACCGTTCTTTGGGAAAGTTCATGTGGCGTATTATCCTGAGAATAATGAGGTAGTGGGATTAAGTAAGATTGCTCGTGTAACAGATGTTGTTTCACGTCGACCACAACTTCAGGAGCGTATGGGAAAACAAATTGGGGATACGATTGCTAATGCGATTAAATCAAAAGGTGTGATGGTTGTTATTGAAGCCGAGCATATGTGCATGGTAATGCGTGGCATTAAAAAACCGGGAGCTATGACCAAAACAATCTATAGCACTGGAATTTTTAAAGAAGATTTAGCAATGAGACAGGAAGTATTAAATTTAATTAAAGGATAGGAGTCATCGATATGCGTTATTTAAGTAGTGGAGAATCACATGGACCACAGCTAACAGCAATTATTGAAGGAGTCCCTGCAGGACTTACTTTAACAGCAGAGATGATTAATCAAGATTTAAGGATCCGTCAACAAGGATATGGACGTGGCGACCGTATGAAAATTGAAAGTGACCAAGTGCAGATTACAAGTGGTGTCCGTCATGGGGTTACGCTTGGATCCCCAATTACACTTGTCATTAAAAATAAGGATAATAAAAATTGGGGTCATGTCATGGCGATTGAGCCGATTGATGAGCATGATTATGAAATTAAAAAAGTGCCACGACCAGGCCATGCTGATTTAGTTGGGGCAATGAAATACGGGCATCGAGATTTAAGAAATGTTTTAGAACGTTCATCTGCACGCGAAACAGCGATTCGTGTTGCAGTTGGAGCCGTTGCTAAACAGATTTTAAAAGCGTTAGATATTGAGGTTATTTCTCATGTTTTACAAATTGGGAAAGTATCAGTAACGAATTATCCAACAACAATTTCAACTATTCAAGCTGCGATTGCTAATTCGCCTGTTCGTTGTGTTGATTCAGACCTTTCGATTCAAATGTGTCAACATATTGATGAAGCGAAACAGCAAGGTGATTCAGTCGGAGGGATTGTTCAAGTATTAGCTGAAAATGTACCGGCAGGTCTTGGTAGTTATGTTCAATTTGATCGAAAATTAGACGCTAAAATTGCCGCAGCCTTTATGGGGGTACAATCAGTTAAGGGGGTTTATTTTGGTGATGCGATGATGGCGAGTTCTCATTTTGGAAGTGAAGTCCATGATCAAATCTCATATGATCAAGGATTTACGCGAATGAGTAATCATTATGGTGGATTTGAAGGGGGTATGACGAATGGAATGCCAGTTGTGGTGCAGGCGATGATCAAACCAATTCCAACGTTATATCAGCCATTAAACTCGATTCATATTGATACGAAAGAAGTGGAGGAAAGTATGATTGAGCGCTCAGATAGTTGCGTGGTTCCCGCTGCGGGTGTCGTTTTAGAATCAGTTTTAGCCTTTGAACTAGCAAAGGAGATATTAGAAGAATTCCAATCTAACCAAATGTCACCTTTAATTAAAGCTGTAAAATGTCACCGTGAAGCAATGAGGGATTTTTAATGAAACAATTACAAGTTAAAACGCATCAAGGGGAGTATCCTATTTATATTGGTGATGGTTGTTTAAATGAGTTAACGCCATTCATCCAAAAAGCGACACAAGTAGTTGTCATTACAGATGAAACTGTCTATGAGTTACATTATCAAACGTTAGCGCATGTTTTATCAAAAGAGGCCTTAGTATATGTCATCAAACCAGGAGAAGCATCAAAAAGTTTCGAGGTGTATCATGCGATTCAAACGTTTCTGATTCAAAATCAAGTTGATCGTAAGGCGTTAATATTAGCCTTTGGTGGTGGAGTCGTCGGTGATCTAGCTGGATTTGTTGCCGCAACGTATATGCGTGGAATTGATTTTATTCAAGTTCCGACCACCTTACTGGCGCATGATAGTGCGGTCGGTGGAAAGGTCGCGATTAATCATGAGCTTGGAAAGAATTTAATTGGTGCCTTTTATCCACCGAAAGCTGTCATCTACGAATTGCCATTGTTAGCAACGTTATCGGATAAAGAGTGGAGAAGTGGGTTAGCAGAGATGGTGAAGCATGGTTTCATTTCAGATGAGGTACTATTGAAGACGTTAATGTCGTTTCATACATTAGACCCACTGCAGGAAGAAATCTTTGCTGCTTTACTAATGCAAAGTCTGATGGTTAAAAAGAATGTGGTTGAAATGGATGAGTTTGAAAAAGGAAGTCGTGCTTTTTTAAACTTTGGCCATACGTTTGGCCATGCGATTGAACTCGATGAGAAAAGCTTATCACACGGTGAAGCTGTCGCTATTGGGATTATATTTGCGCTATATTTAAGTAAGAAAACATTTAAGATTGATTTAGCGATAGATGATTACATATCTTATTTAAAACAGCTTAACTTTCCCCTATTCTTAAAAGCAGATCGTGCAACACAATATATGAACTACATGTTACATGATAAAAAGAATGAACAACATCAGATCCGTTTTGTTTTATTAAAAGAGGTAGGCAATCCTGTTTTAGTAACATTTAGCGAAGAAGAATTAAAGCCAATGTTACAACAATTTTTAAATGAAATGACAAAAGAGGTGAGAGTATGTCATTAAAGGGAAGCATTAAAGTAGCAGGAGATAAATCAATTACTCATCGTGCCATTATTTTTAGTAGTTTATCCAAAGGGACGACAAGAATTCACGAGCCATTACTAGGAGCAGACTGTATTAGTACGCTAGAAATTTTTAAACAATTTGGTGTGAAGTCTGAATTAAGCAAGGATTGTTTAATAATCACGAGCCCGGGGTTAGAGAGTTTTTGTTATGATCAGTCAATTTTAGATGCCGGAAATTCTGGAACAACCGCACGCTTATTGATGGGCGTACTATCCAACTTACCTGCTACATTAACGTTAATTGGTGATGAATCATTATCGAAGCGCCCAATGAAACGAGTGACTCTCCCTCTTTCACAAATGGGGGCTAATATTACGCTAGAAAATGATGCTACATTACCTGCTACAATTACTGGTCATCAGTTGACGGGAATTTCTTATGAGCTTCCCGTTGCAAGTGCCCAAGTGAAGTCTGCCATTATGTTAGCTGGGATGTTAGCTCAAGGTGTGACGACGATTCATGAACCAATTCCGACGCGTGATCATACGGAAAAAATGTTTGAGGATTTCCAAATTGCCTATAATAAAGTGAATCGAATGATTACGGTTCAAGGACCACAGATGCCGATCACACCAGGGGAAGTCTTTGTACCGGGTGATATTTCCTCTGCAGCGTTCTTTATCGTAGCGGCATTAATGGTTCCAGGTAGTGATGTAATGATTGAAAATGTCGGAATTAATGAGACACGTTCAGGAATTATTGATGTGATTCGAGCGATGAATGGAAAGATTACATTAGTCAATGAACGTTATTTTGGTGGTGAACCAGTCGCTGATCTTCATATTCAATACACGAAAGACTTAGTTGCCACGACGATTGAAGGCGATATGATTCCACGCTTAATTGATGAAATCCCTATTTTAGCGTTACTTGCCACACGTGCAAAAGGGATAACAGTCATTAAAGATGCTGAGGAGTTGAAGGTTAAAGAAACGAACCGTATTGATGTGACCGTCAACCAGCTAAAAGCAATTGGCGCCGAAATAAAAAGTACTGATGATGGAATGATAATCACAGGACAGCCGGAAGGTTCGTTTAATCAGGCGTCAGTCTCAAGTCATAAAGATCATCGAATTGCGATGATGCTCTGTGTGGCTTCGTTATTAATCGATGAACCACTCATTATTGAAGATGTTGAGTCAATGGAGATTTCATATCCAGACTTCTTAAAACATCTAAATGTGTTATTAGGAAATTAGAGGTGTTATAAATGTCAATTGAATATTTTATTGAGTTATATGAGAAAGGGCAACTGACAGAAGAGGCGATTGAGCAGATGCAACATTTTGCGTTTGATGCTAATGATGATGAAATCTTCATTATTGCTCAAATTTTCGCGGCGATTGCTCATGTCTCAAAAGCGATTGAGTTAGTTGAACCATTGTTAGTAAAATATCCAAATGAAGTCAACTTAAAAACATTCTTAGCGGATTTATATTTAGATTTAGCTGAGGATGAAAAAGCACTTGACTTATTAGCGGGTAGCGATGAAGAAACGAATGCGAGTGTTCTTTTACTCGAAGCAGATATGTACATCGCTCAAGGATTATTTGAAGTCGCTGAAGATAAGTTAAAGAAAGCTATATCACTCGAACCTCATAACGATTTAATTAAACTAGCTTATGCTGAGTTTTATCATCACATTGGAGAATTTGAAAAAGCATTAGATTTATACTTAGATTTAATTGAATGTGGATTAAACGCTGACATTAATGTGTATGACCGTTTAGCAACGTGCTACAGCCATATTGGAGAATTTGAGAAAGCATTAGAACAATTCGATTTATCAGAAAAATATTTTGGTAAGTTGAATACGGATCAACTTTTTAATAAAGGATTCCTTGCTTATCAAGTCGACGATTACTCATTAGCTAAGCGCGTGTTTCATGATTTAAAAGAATTAGATTCAAGCTATGATACAATTTATCCATTGTTAGCAAAAATCTATCTAAAAGAAGAAGATTATGAAAAAGCACTTGAAATGATTCAAGAAGGGATAACACATAATGAATTCAATGCCGAGTTACACTACTTAAAAGGATTGGCTTTAGAGAAATTAAAAGATTTAGAAGGGGCGCGCGATGCTTATTATGAGGCCTTAAACTTAGATCCAGAAGATTTAGAAGCAGCACTTCGTAGTAACCGTATTTGCTTAGTGTTAGAAGACTTTGAAGAAGTCGTTCAAAATATTCAACATTATGAAGAAAACGGATTATTTGATGACCGATTTGATTGGGATTTAGCGATTGCTTTCTTAGAATTAGAGGAGTATGATGAAGCGGCTTCATACTTTGAGAAAGCATTCGTCAACTATGGAGAAAATGTTGATTTCTTATTTGATTATGCGCAATTCTTAATGGAAGAAGGACGTCGTGAAGAGGCAGCGAAACAACTTGAGAAAATTTTAAATATTGATCCAAGTTTAACACCGGCTCGAGAGTTACTAGAGAATTTAATGTAAGAATTGTATAAAACTCAAAAAATGGTTTTTACAATCTGATGACAAAACCTTAAATGGTGTATAATACATCTTAAAGAAATTCTAGTAGAGGTGATTGAACAATGTTCTTATATTATGGTGGATATTACGGTGGATATGGGATGCGTTTCGATTCATCGTATTTAATTTATTTATTGATAGCATTAATCGTCCCGATGTTAGCCCAAGGTTATTTATCATCGACGTTTAACCAATACTTACGTGTTCGCGCTTCATCAGGTTTAACTGGAGCGGACGTGGCACGTCGTATCCTAGATCGAAATGGATTACAACATGTTCATTTGACAGAGGTTGGTGGTCGTTTGAGTGACCATTATGATCCAAGTCGTAAAACAGTTCGTTTATCACGTGATATTTATCATGGAACATCGATTGCTGCTTTAGCAGTTGCTGCTCATGAATGTGGACATGCGATTCAACATGCGAATGCCTATGCACCACTTCAATTCCGTTCAGCAATGTTTCCAGTCGTAAATTTTGCCAATAAGTTTGGTTACTTAGCCATTCTTTTAGGATTTATTTTTGGTGGTTCATCATTTTTATTACTTGGGATTATTTTAGTTGGCGTAACCGTGTTATTCCAAATTGTGACTTTACCTGTTGAGTTTAATGCATCAACTCGTGCAGTTGCTCAGTTATCAGAAATGAATATTTTATATGGTAACGAAGAAAAAGCAGGGGCACGTAAAGTGTTAACGGCGGCAGCATTAACGTATGTAGCGGGAGCTGTGGTGGCCATTGCCGAATTATTACGTTTAATCATGATTTTTAATTCACGCAATAACGATTAATTAAAAAGTCATCAAACTTAACGTTTGATGACTTTTTTTATGTTGTAGTAAAATAAAAGTAACTATTCAGCCACCAAGTAAACGAATTCCGTTTCTTGGTGTTTTTGTTAATG
>OATT01000082.1_pt1 | contig 104703 bp, 105 predicted proteins | sample 1476071 | NCBI WGS metagenome assembly OATT01 (sample SAMEA2579989, study PRJEB22360) | human gut metagenome | biome: human gut; feature: human-associated habitat; material: faeces | place: Denmark | collected 2008/2010 | reverse complement strand
TACGACAAATGCCATTGAATCGCTGAATTCCACTTATCGAAAGCTGAACCGCCAGAGAAGCGTATTTCCAAGCGACACAGCGTTGCTCAAAGCGTTATATTTAGCAACCTTTGAGGCCACAAAGAAATGGACCACAACCATCCGGAACTGGGCTCAGGTGTATGGAGAATTAAGTATCATGTACGAAGGACGGCTTCCAGAGTAATCGAACATGATCTCTTTATTTTTTCAATATTCAGTCATCATAGTGCTTCCAACTTTCAAAGAATCCCTTTTCACTATAACCTTTTTTACCCATATCAGACCTCCTCTTTATACTGCAAATTACACACTGAATATTGCACAGCATATTTTGCAGCATCCACTAAAATTCCATATATCTATTCTTTCAGAACATATTTATCGCCAAATCCCTTCTTCTCGATAACCCCCTTTAACCCTTTGGTACTCTTGATTGAAAAACGTTTTCCTTTTGAAAAGAAACCGGATATATCTTCCAGTTCAAAGTTTTCACCAAATATATTATGCGTTCTCAACTTCCCGGTAAACGTTTCTTCCAGTTCCCCTAAATCATCATCAAAAATGCCGTTTTCCCTGTATAGGTGCATTTTCCCGCCTTTCAATTTAAAATAAAATTCCATATACATTCCTTTGATAAATCTGCTTTTTATCGGTTTCCGTTACTTCTGCACTTTATAACTGTTATCCAATTTTTTACTCATAACAATTGTTTTCCTATGCCGCTCCACCACGAATTCTTTCTCTATACATTATATTTTACCAGCCTGCCGGTTTGAATAAAGCGGAATTTTCCCGAATATATCACTTTACCGCTGTTTCTGCATAATAATAAAGCAGAGATGATAATAATGAATTCCTGTGAACTTGTTACTTTTATATCTACAGCGGCCTGTGCTCTTTCTCAAAACTGCACAGAGGACAAATTAGAGATCTTGGCTGCGGTTTTTCCCAGCTTGGCGACACCTTGAACACCATCCTTGTACACAAAGAAATCTGCGGCGGTGATAAAATAAAGAAAACGGATTAGCTTTCAAACACTTCTCATAAGTAATCAAAAAAACGCATATGTTTTAGTAAATACCCGTACAGGGAGTACATTACAGATATGAGTAAAGAAAACAGAAGCTCTTTTGTTATCTCCATCCTGCTTCCGCTGGCCATTGGTTCTCTGTCTACCCTGATCAGCGGAAACCGTTCTATGTATGACATGATAAACAAGCCAGCCCTCAGTCCGCCGGCTTTTATATTTCCGGTTGTGTGGACAATACTTTACATTTTAATGGGAATTTCTTCCTACCTCATCTATGAATCCAATAATCCGGGCAGGCGCAGGGCGCTTAGGACATACGCTGTTCAATTGCTTTTCAATTTCTTCTGGAGCATTATTTTCTTTGGTTTCTCCCAGTATTTTCTTGCATTTATATGGCTGCTGGCGTTGATTCTTGTTATTATCGTCATGATCTGTCAGTTTTATAAGATCAGCCCCGCTGCCGCTTATTTACAAATTCCTTATCTCATCTGGTGTATATTCGCGGCGTATCTTAATTTTATGATCTATATTATGAATCGGTGAGGTGGTATATATGCAGACAGTCACGACAAATACCTTAACAGATACCATATCATATAAAAACATACCGATCGTAACATATAAAATCAACTACCCTTCCTTTACTACCACATGCAATGTGAAAGCCGCCGAGGCCATAAATGCTTACTATCTCCGACTTGCCCAGAACACCCGGGACTACTGCAGGAATGTGATATTTGCGCAGGCAGCACAGGACCTTGAATACATACAGGGCACGCGCCCGTTTAATGCTTATACTCTGGACGTTATTTTCCAGATTACCTATAATTCTGGATGCATCACCAGCCTATATACGGATACATATACTTATACAGGCGGAGCCCACGGGCAAACAATACGCACTTCTGATACATGGGATTTCAGCAGCGGAGAAAAGCTGCGGCTCACAGCTTTTTATCCTCTTACGCCTTCTTCCCTGCATCAGCTGCAGGTATCCATGGAAAGCCAGATTGCCAGAAGATTAAAAGAGAATCCCGGTACTTATTTTGATGACTATAAAACGCTTTTGCATAACACATTTCGTATCAACAATTTTTATTTAGAGCCGGGAAAACTGGTTATTTATTTTCAGCAGTATGACATAGCGCCATATTCTACCGGACTGCCGGAATTTTATTTTCCAATTAATATTTGAGGCCAAACACTGACAGGAGGGCTGATGCAGCCCTCCTGTCAATTTTCCTCCTCATCTGCCGGTGACCCAACAACAAATTCCCCAATCACTGTTTTACCGTCCTGCAGATACATAGGTATACGGAAAGATTTTATTTTATTTAATTCCAAAGCCTCCTCAGGACTTTCCGGCAGGTCTCCAACCAGGTCTGTGCTTTTCACATATCCCTGTACATCATCTTCCCCTATAGCCAGCAGCAGTTCAGGATCTCCATATATAACGCCTCCAATACCATAGGTTTGCCCTTCTTCGTTCTTTGGATACCCTTCTTTTATAATCTCTTCCCGTTTTGGTATGATCAAATCCGGTTTTATGCTGTTATTTACATGTACTCCTACCCCAACCACCATAGAAATGCATAATACAGACAGCACAGAAGCGGCCGCCATTTTCCGTTTTATCACATTCTCCCTCCTTTTCTTATGCAAAATGTAACATATAATATTCAAGAATATCCTTATGCGTCTCTGCAATTGTAAGCCCCGATAATTCATCTGTCTCAAAAAAACGCAGTTCTCTGGATTCCTCACTGCAGCAAAGTCCCTGAAAATCTTTTATAAAGACCTCATAGACCGCAGTTATAATGCGCACGATATTTCCATCCGGGTAAGCAGCTATCCTGTAAGGATAGGAAAATACATTAAGTAATTTTAGACTGTCTGCCCAAAGTCCTGTCTCTTCCCTTACCTCCCTCTGCACACATTCCTCCAGCGATTCTTCCATTTTCAGGCCACCGCCGATAAATGCCCAGCGATCTGCGTCTGTCCTGCGTTCCAGTAATACCCTTCCGTTATTTCTTATAATGCCAACTGCACCCATGTGAATCGGACGGTTGGGTTTTGGAGCATCTGGTGTGTTATAGAATTTTGTCTGCTTTTTCATGTTTTTTATCATACACTTTCCTCTGCTAACTCTGTACAAAAATAATATCATATTTTCATTCCTCTTACAACCTGATTCCGCCCATCCCGAAGCCAATGAATCGCAGCCATCACCTCCCCCCACGCACATAAAAAACGGCCCATCCCGCTTTTCCCGGCGAAATGGACCGTTTTATATCCTGCTGTTTTACTGCTGACTGTTAATGTAATTGATCAGGCCTTCAGCCTTAATGATTTTCTGCATGAACTCAGGGAATGCCTGGCCTTTGAAGCTGGTTCCTTTTGTCTTGTTGGTGATGATCCCGCTGTCGAAATCCACTTCCACCTCATCTCCCGCTTCGATGTTCTGTGCCGCTTCCGGACACTCAATGATAGGCAGGCCGATATTGATAGAGTTGCGGTAGAAAATACGGGCAAAGGTCTCGGCAATGACGCAGCTTACCCCTGCTGCCTTGATGGCAATGGGTGCATGCTCACGGGAAGAACCGCAGCCGAAGTTCTTATTTGCCACAATGATATCACCCTTCTGTACCTTCTTCACGAATTCCTTGTCAATGTCCTCCATACAGTGCTGTGCCAGCTCTGCCGGATCGGAAGAATTCAGATATCTTGCCGGGATGATGACATCCGTATCCACATTGTCGCCATATTTAAAAACTGTTCCGTTTGCTTTCATGTCTTCACCCTCCTATAATCCAAGTTCTTCCGGAACGGAAATTTTGCCGGTTACTGCGCTTGCCGCAGCCACAGCCGGGCTTGCCAGATATACTTCAGAGTCCACGTGTCCCATACGTCCCACAAAGTTTCTGTTTGTGGTGGAAATGCAGCGCTCACCCTCTGCCAGGATACCCATATATCCGCCCAGGCACGGTCCGCAGGTCGGAGTGCTGACAACTGCGCCGGCTTCTATAAAGATCTTCAAAAGTCCTTCATCCATTGCCTGCAGATAGATGTTCTGTGTTGCAGGAATGATAATACAGCGCACGCCCTTTTTCACTTTACGGCCTTTTAATATCTCTGCTGCACAGCGAAGGTCTTCAATTCTGCCGTTGGTACAGGAACCGATCACGGACTGGTCGATCACCACATCCTCTGTGATCTCATCCATTGTCTTTGTATTTTCCGGCAAATGCGGGAATGCGATGGTCGGTTTCAGCTGGCTCAGATCAATGGTATATTCTTCGTCGTAAACCGCATCCGCATCTGCCTCGTAAACTTTATACGGGCGTTTGGAATGTTCTTTCATATATGCTTCCGTCTGCTCGTCAACCGGGAAGATTCCATTCTTTCCGCCTGCCTCAATTGCCATGTTGGCAATAGTGAAGCGGTCATCCATGCTCAGGTTTTTGATGCCTTCACCTACAAATTCCATGGATTTGTAAAGAGCACCGTCCACGCCGATCATGCCGATGATATGTAAGATCACGTCTTTTCCGCTTACCCATTTGGCCGGTTTGCCTACAATATTGAATCTGATGGCAGACGGTACTTTGAACCAGGCTTTTCCCGTAGCCATGCCTGCTGCCATATCTGTACTTCCCACGCCTGTGGAGAAAGCGCCCAGCGCGCCGTAGGTACAGGTATGAGAGTCCGCTCCGATCACCACGTCACCTGCCACGGTAAGGCCTTTTTCCGGAAGCAGCGCATGCTCAATGCCCATCTCTCCCACATCGAAGTAATTGGTAATTTCATTCTTACATGCGAATTCACGCACGCATTTGCAGTGTTCCGCTGATTTGATATCCTTGTTCGGAATAAAGTGGTCCATAACCAACGCGATTTTGTCTTTATCAAATACATTCTTAACGGTCATTTTATCCATCTCGTGAATTGCTACAGGAGATGTAATATCATTACCCAGTACCAAATCCAGGTCTGCCTCGATCAACTGTCCGGCTTCCACTTTGTCAAGGCCGGCTGCTGCAGCCAGAATTTTCTGTGTCATTGTCATTCCCATGGGTATTCCTCCTTGTTCTATCGATTTCATCTATTGCTATCATAGCATATCTTTTGTTATAATAGAAATACATATTAAATATATCTGCCATAACTCCTATTTATATGGTGTAAAATAAAATACAGAAGTGAGGTTTTATAAATGGAGCAGAATTTATCCCTGTACCGCGTCTTCTACACTGTAGCCAACGCGGGTAATATTTCCAAAGCCGCAGAGCAGCTCTATATCAGCCAGCCGGCGATCAGCAAATCCATCCGCAAACTGGAGCAGAGTCTGGATGTGACTTTGTTCTCCAGAAATTCCAGAGGCGTCCAGCTCACCGAGGAGGGGGAGATCCTCTACGACTATGTGCAGAAAGCCTTCTATTCCCTACAAATGGGAGAATCCCGTATTAAGAAGATCAATGACCTGGGAATCGGGCATTTACATATCGGGGTCAGCACTACCCTCTGCAAATATATGCTGCTTCCTTATCTGCAGGAATTCATCAAGCTGCACCCACATGTGAAGATCACCATTGAATGCCAGTCCACCAACCATACCCTGCAGCTTCTGAAGGAAAACAAAATTGATCTGGGGCTTATCGGGGAACCGGAACGGCTTCACCACATACATTTTGATTCTCTCGGGGAAATTGAGGACATTTTCGTCAGCACCAGTTCCTATCTGGACAATCTGTCCCTGCGCACCAACCACAAGGACGATATCTTCCACACAGCCACTCTGATGCTGCTGGACAAGGAAAATATGACCCGCCAGTATATAGATGACTACCTCTCCATGCACCACATTGAGACAAACAACCTGCTGGAAGTGTCCACCATGGACCTGCTCATTGAATTTGCCAAGATCGGCCTGGGCGTGGCCTGTGTCATCCGCCAGTTCGTAGAAAAAGAACTGAGGGATAAGACTCTGGTGGAGATTCCCCTCCCCTTCCCGATCCACAAGCGGAATATCGGCTTCGCTTTCCTGGATAACCTGCAGCAGACCACAGCGGTAAAGGATTTCATTGATTTTTATAACAGTAAACGGCCATAATTACAGGAATAACTGCGGGGCAGCGGCCCCACGGCAAAGCCGCCGGGAAAAGGATACTTCCTTCACCCGGCGGCTGTTTTTATTTATACATTAACATTTAGTTCTCGATCAGTTTGCCTGTGTCGTTCCAGCTGTATAATTTACGCAGCTCTGCTCCGACTTCCTCTAACTGATGCTCTGCTTCTCTTCTTCTCATAGCGCCGAAGTGCATGCAGCCTGTCTGGTTCTCGGAAATCCAGTCTTTTGCAAAAGTACCGTCCTGGATATCGGACAGGATCTTCTTCATAGCTTTCTTGGTATCATCTGTGATGATCTTAGGTCCGGTGATGTAATCACCATACTCAGCAGTATTGGAGATAGAATAACGCATGCCCTGGAATCCGCTTTCGTAGATCAGGTCAACGATCAGTTTCATCTCATGGATACACTCAAAGTAAGCGTTCTCCGGTGCATATCCTGCTTCTACCAATGTCTCGAAGCCGGCTTTCATCAGTGCGCATACACCGCCGCAGAGAACTGCCTGCTCACCGAACAGGTCGGTCTCAGTCTCAACTTTGAAAGTAGTCTCCAGAACACCTGCTCTTGCTCCGCCCAGTGCTGCAGCGTAAGCCAGTGCTCTGTCTTTTGCTTTTCCTGTGTAATCCTGCTGTACAGCTACCAGACACGGAACACCTTTTCCTACCTGATACTCGCTTCTTACTGTATGACCCGGTCCCTTAGGAGCGATCATGGTAACGTCAATGTTAGCCGGCGGTTTGATCTGTCCGAAATGGATAGCAAAGCCGTGTGCGAACATGAGCATATTACCTTCTTCCAGGTTCGGCTCAACATCTTTTTTGTACATAGCTGCCTGTTTCTCATCGTTGATCAGAATCATGATGACATCAGCCTGTTTTGCAGCTTCTGCTGCTGTATAAACTTTTAATCCCTGTGCCTCTGCTTTTGCCCAGGATTTGCTGCCTTCATAAAGTCCGACAACAACATCCACACCTGATTCTTTTAAGTTCAGAGCATGTGCATGTCCCTGGCTGCCGTAACCGATGATCGCAACTTTCTTGCCCTCTAAAAGTGCCATGTTGCAATCTTCCTGATAATAAATTTTTACTGCCATTTTAATTTCCTCCTAGCATATTGTTTTATCTTAGGGAATAAAAAATCATTCTCTAGCTAACGTATGTAAAATTACTCCTCGTCTTCCTCTAAATAGAAGACATCATCAACACCTCTGGAAAGTCCGGTGATACCCGTTCTTGCCAGTTCCAGAATCTCATAGCCTTCCAGCAGGTCAATAAACGCTTCCAGCTTTGACTTGGTACCGGTAAGCTCAATGATCATGGATTCCTTGCCCACATCAATAATATTGGCACGGAAAATATCCACGATTGAAGAGATACTCGGTCGCTGCTCAGGCTCCACACGGACCTTCACCAGAATCAATTCTCTGTTGACACTCTGCCCGTCCTTCAGCACCTTCACGGTAAGTACGTCTTCAAGCTTTTCCACCTGCTTGGTGATCTGTTCCAGAATCAGTTCATCCCCTCTGCAGACAACTGTCATACGGGAATAATTCGGATCCGTTGTGATACCCACGGAAAGACTGTCGATATTATAACCGCGTCGGCTGAACAAACCGGAGACCCGGCTCAGAACACCGGCCGTATTTTCAACCAGAATAGATAAAATTCTTTTGTTCATACAGCACCTTCTCCCATGCTCTCCCGTTTTCACGGAACAGCTTAACTTTTCTTGTAATTCTATCAACTATTCAAAATTTTGTCAATGCATTTAAAGCGTTATAACTAATTAGTATGTAAATCATAACTGAAAGCTATACCGGCGAAAGCCCTGTATTTTTGCCCCTCTCCCTCTCAGCTTTCCCTCAGAACCATCTGCAGGGATGTGTCTGAAAAGAAAGTATTGGCATTGTACAGATATAAAACCTCCTGTATCTCCTCCACCTGCATCAGCTCTTCCAAATCCCCGTAATAATATCTGGGGTCCACTGCCACAATCTTCCGGTACTGGGTCGCCAGAAACGGCAGGTAACAGTTGGCATAGGAATCCTTCAGCACCAAAAGTGTCTTATCTGACTGCACAGGTGTCTCGATACGGATAAGCGGATGGTTGCCGCCCAGAAAACAGGCGTATCCGTCTCTGGTATCCAGTTTTCCCGTATCGTAAAAGCTGGCTGTCTTTTTCTGCTCATCCACATAATTGACCACCGAAGAAGGGGAACCGTCCTTTGGCAGAAAGACTTCCAGCTCCTCCTTCTCCCCTGAACGAAAACCGCTCTTTGCAGACAGTGTACCCTGGAATCCGCCTGTGACAGGCAGCGCGTCAAATGTGATCTCTGATCCATTGTATCCCATGGTCTTCCCTGCCTCCAGAAACGCCAGATACGCCGCCTCTGTGGTCCAGTGATGGTCTGTCTTATAATACAGTTTCTTGTCCCGGTTCTTTTTCAGGACGCCGCGCATATCCAGAACCGTAATTCCCTGCTCCTCCAGCTCTTTTCCGAGGGTGTCAAGATACCTTCCCTGATCTGCTGCCGGTGCGAAGGCAGGCAGCTTGTCAGAGAGGATTTCCACTGCATTAGGCACTATCATGGCGTACTGCTTCACTTCCCCATATCTCTTAGCGAAGTCTCCCATGGCGCTGCAGGTCTCCTTCAGGTTTTTCCCGTCGGGTTCTGTGAACTTCTCTATCAGGTATCCGTCTTTTCCCAGATAGACGCCGTTTGACTCCACTCTGCCGATCAGCCGGTCGAATCCGGCCTTCATCTCAATCCACATATCCCGCAGCAGGAACTGATCAGTGAAATACGTCTCGAACTTCTCCTCATATCTGCCGGATATGATCTGTCCCCCATTGATACCGGGTGCCTGTTCCAGCATTCTGTTCTCCTTGTCAGAAAAAGTCCTGTCTCTGGCGATCAGGCTGCCAAGAAAGAAAAAGGCTGTGACTGCGATAAATACCCAGCCTGTAATGATCGCTGCCCTCCTGTGCAGGTTTTTATTTTTTTCATTCATGAACCTCTCCGTTCCGGTGGGGAATCCCCGCCTGTTTTATTAAAAACGCAGGTATAAAAAAGGATGGTAAGAGCTGTAGACCAGGCAGGCTGTCCCCAGAAGAAACAGCACGCCGTACAGCACCGCGGAGCCAATTATAGAATCGTGGAACCGGCTCTCCACCCATCTGTAAAAGCCCGGTCTGCAGGCAAGTATGCACAGCAGGAAGACCACGAGGTTTGTCTTCAGATAATACAGCGCCGCCGTATCCGCAAGACCCACGGCCCCGATTCCCACCAAATGCCCCAGATATCCTACTGCCTCCCCCAGGGAATTGTGGGAAAACAGCATCCAGCCTGCCATTACCAGCAGCATCGTATAAGTCCCTGATACCCAGCCCGGCAGTTTTTTCAGCCTGCTGCCAAGAATATATTTTTCTGCTATCAGAAGTACTCCGTAGTATACCCCCCACACAGGAAAATTCAGCGCTGCCCCATGCCACATTCCGGTAAGGCACCACACGATCAGGATATTGCGGATATGCTTTCCTGTTCCCACGCGGTTGCCGCCCAGAGGTATGTAGATATAATCCCTGAACCAGCTTCCGAGGGAGATGTGCCATCTCCGCCAGAACTCAGTGACGCTTTTTGACATATACGGATAGTCAAAGTTTTCTTTTACCGTAAATCCCAGCATTCTGCTGATTCCAATGGCCATATCGGAATATCCCGAAAAATCAAAATAGATTTCCATGGTAAAGGCAAACATACCAATCCAGGCAGTGAGCACAGATATATTCCCTGCCCCTGCGCTGATCTCCCCGTAAAGGGAGGCCAGTGTGTCGGCCAGCAGCACCTTTTTTGCAAGACCCAGAATAAACCTTCTGGCTCCGTAGCCAAGCTGCAGTGCATTCACCCTGCGCTTCTTCATCTGCTCCTTCATGTCCTTGTACCGCACAATAGGCCCTGCGGTCATGGCAGGAAAAAATACCGCGTAGGCGGCAAAATCCGTAAATTTCTTCTCCGCCTCTGTTCTGCCGTAATAGATATCGAAGAGATAGGACAGATTCTTAAAAGTATAAAAGGACAGTCCTATGGGAAGCGCCAGCTCCCTGACTGCAATCTGTGTATGAAAAAAGCTGCCGATCAGATTCGCTGCCGGCCCGAAATATTTAAAGAAACAGAGCAGAAATACATCCACTCCCACGGCAAAGATCAGATCCTGTTTCTTCCGTCTTCCGTCATTCTCCTCTCCTCCGATCTGCAGACCCATAATATAATGAAATACCGCAGAAAATATCAGCAGAATAAGATAGACCGGGTCTCCCCAGGCATAAAACACAAGGCTGGCTGCCAGAAGGAACCAATTCCTCCCCGCGGCAGGCAGCAGGTAGTATATCAGCAGCACTGCCGGTAAAAATGCAAAGATAAAAAACAAACTGTTCAGCAACATATATATTCTCCCCTGAATCCGGACGCAGTCCGGAAATCATCCTCCCTGCTATTTGATCAATTCCAGAAATTCTTTCCTCCACTGCTGCGCATGACTTCCGGATGCGTACAGCACATAACTTCCCCTCGATTCCACCGCTGCCTCTGTAAGAAGCGCCGTCTGGGACACGCCGTATCCCTCAAAACTTTTCTTCTGCTCCTCCAGATGCTTTTCCGCACTGTCCAGCACATTCTCTGCCTCCTTCGGACTTTCCGCCTTTACGACCAGAAACTCATCCACAGACATGGGGGACTCTGCTTTATAAAAAACATATCCTTCAAGATTCCCTGCTTCCAGCCCGTAGAACCTGCGAAGCTGTCTTGCACCGCATTTTTCCAGGGAAGTTATTGTCTTATCCTGCTCCATTTTGGAAGCTATTTCCTCTATGGGAACATCCTTTGCCCAGCCTCTTGTGCATAAAAAACCAAGGTAGGCTGCCAAAAACATAAGGGTTCCCGCTTTTACCCATTTTATTTTCATCTTATAATCCCGCCGTATCCGCCAGATAGGACAGCCATGCCGGATAATAACTCTTGATCACATGGATGCCGTCCGGCTCATAAATTCCATCTTTTCCTTCTATTAAAAAAGTACAGTCCACAAAGGTATATCCATCTTCTTCACACATGGCCTGAAGTGCCTCGTTAAACGCTTCACAGTACGCATAACTCGGCGTCTCCTTCACAGCCTCTTTGGTTGCGGGCAGAATGCTGTTGATATAAACTGCAGCATCCGGAAGCCCTTCTTTCAGCCGCCCGATCTGGCGCCTGTATGCCTCAATAAACTTTTTGCTGTCCCCTTCACAGATTTCCATGTCGTTTGTTCCGAAAACAAAAAACACTGCCGAGGGACGCAGTGAGATGGCATTGTCCACCAGGTCATCTGCCTGGCTTACGCTGAGCCCTCTTTTATAGAGCACCACATCCGTGTCCAAAAAGCCGTACTCCACGATGGATTCTGAAAAAGAATCCCCCAGTATCACAGCATTCTGGAATGCCCTTTTTAATTCCACCGTATCCCGCTCTTCCCCTTGACTGCCCTCGGAACCGTCCCGGCTTTCCAGGTCTTTCAGAGCATTTTCCGTATGGGAAATATCCGCCTTTTCCAGGGCGGCTACGGTCTTTCTGTTTTTTTCATAAGGAGTTTCTTCGGCGTTTTCCGCCTTTTTAAAGATAACAACAACAGCAATGATGACCATCAGCACCACTGCCACAAGAACCCAAAAACGGGTTTTAGATATGTACGCTTTGATTTTTTCCATTTTTCCCTTCAATTCCTATGTCCTTTTCCCCTATTCGACAGATTCCCCGATTCCTGTCGTTTAATAAATTATAGACGTTAAAAACTGAAAGTTCAAGGTGAATATTCCAACTTTTATATATTTAAAAAAGCTGTTACAAAATCGCCTGATTTTTGTAACAGCTTCACAATGATTTATTTTTCCTGCCCCATCATGATGATTCTGTCACTGACGTGCATGACCATGGGCAGGTCATGGGCAATGAGCATAATAGTCAGATGATGCTCCTCCTGCAGCTTTTTAAACAGATGCATGATCTGTGCCTGAATGGAGATATCCAACGAGGAAATGGGCTCATCCGCCACAATAAACTCCGGTTCCACGGACAGCGCCCTGGCAATGGCTGCCCTCTGCCGCTGTCCTCCTGACACGTCATAGGGATGGCGGAGGGCAAGGGCCGGATCAAGTTCCACCTGCTCCATTAAGGAGCGCACCCGCTCCCGCAGTTCCCGCCTGCCTCTGCACAGCTTCTGGATCCTGAGCGGTTCCCCTATGATCTCCTCCAGGGTCATGTGAGGATTGAATGCTGAGGAGCTGTCCTGGAAGATCATCTGTCTTCTGTAAATGCGGGCAGTGTCCCCGTGATAGAGAATCTTTCCGCCATCCGGTTCGTAAAGCCCTACGATACACCTGGCAAGGGTGGATTTCCCGCAGCCGGAGGGACCGGCCACTCCCAGGATTTCCCCTCTGTAGACATCCAGAGAAAAATCCTCCAGGACACGGGAAACCGTATGCCTGTCCAGACGGAAATTTTTAGACAGATGGCGAATCTCGATGAGCTTTTCCGGTTCCGGCTCTTTAAGAAGAACCACCTGATCACCGGGTGTTATCTTTTCCTCTACCTGTACAGCCGGATGAGAGACATCCCCCTCCACATGGGGGTGCATATGGTTGTGCGTGCCGCCGTGGGTATGGGGCATGCCGTTGTGGAAATGTATCTTACCGTGTGTATGCCCGATGCCTTTTCCGTAATTCCGGTATCCCAGCATTTTTATGGTATAGGGATTCTGCGCGTGATCAAAAATATCATGGACACTGCCGCTCTCCACAATCTCTCCCCGGTACATGACATATACGCTGTCCGCCACATCTTCCACCAGACCCAGGTCATGGGTGATGAAGAGAATGGCAACCCCGGTCTCTTTTCTTATCTTTGCCAAAAGCTCCATGATCTGCTGCTGGGTGTCCACATCCAGCGCAGTAGTCGGCTCATCTGCCAGCAAAAGGCCCGGGCTGCAGGCAAGGGCTATGGCGATTGCCGCCCTCTGCCGCATGCCCCCGGAAAACTGGTGGGGATACTGGGAAAACCGCTTTTCACATTGCTCAAATCCGGTGAGTTCCAATAGTTCCAGTGTTCTGGCCTTTGCCTCTTTTTTTGATATTTTCTCATGGAGAAGGATGGTCTCCATAATCTGCTTTCCGATGGAAATCGTTGGGTTCAATGACAGATAAGGGTCCTGAAACACCATGGAAATCTCCCTGCCGCGGAATTTCTGCATCTGCTTTTCCGTATATTCCAATATGTTGCTGCCCTGATACAGAATCTCGCCGCTTTCCACCCGGGTCTTATTTCCGAGAAGCTGTAATATGGTTTTGCACAGCACGGTTTTTCCGGAGCCGGATTCCCCCACAAGGGCAGCCAGCTCCCCTCTTTTAAGCTCCAGACTTACGTGTCTTGCGGCGCGGGTCTGCTCCTCATCCTGAAAGGTCACGGACAGATCGCGAATCTCCAATAATGTCTCCATAAGTGTTCTCTCTTTTCTATAATGAAGTGTTACATATCCCAGTCGTAAATATTCCAGAAGATACCCACACCGTGATGACCGAGAACCGTGTCCTTCGTCAGTCCGGTGATGTTGTCTTTTGATACATACATGGCGTCAATATATGCGATAAAGGTATAAGGAAGGTCTTTTGACAGCTCTGCCTGGAATTCCTTATACAGCGGAAGTCTCTCCTCCTGTGTCTCCAGTTCTCTTGCCTGCTGAAGAAGTTCGTCTACTTTTGCATTGGAGTAGCTGCTGTAGTTGGCTCCTTTGTCTGTGCCGAATACTTTGTAGGTATGGTCATCCGGGTCAAAAGGACTTCCCCACCCGATCAGGTATGCATCCTGGTTTGCCCAGTCTGTCTCTGCTGTCACTTCCACTTTACAGTTCACGCCGATATCCTGCAGGTTCTGCGCGCAGATATTTGACATATCAATACGCACCTGGTCTGCCTGACCGTTGGAAATGGTGAAGGCAAGCTGTTCTCCGTCTTTTTCATAATACCCGTCATCGCCCATTTTCCAGCCGTTTTCTTCCAGAAGCTGTTTCGCTTTCTCCGGATCAAACTCATATTTTTCAATGTCCGGGTTGTTATAAGGTCCCATCTGCAGAGGAGAGTACGCTGCCTCCCCGTGGCCTAACAGCACGCTGTCCACAATAGACTGGCGGTCAATGGCATAGCTTAAGATATTTGGCAGTTCCCTGTGTCTGCCAAAGAACTCACTTCCGAAGTTATAAAGGATTCCTCTGTAATCTGCTGTTTTCATAACATCCACAACAAATCCGTCTTCCCCCTCAAACTGCTTGGCATCTTTCGGTGTCACCTGCGCCAGATCCAGTTCCCCTGATTTTAACTGAAGGGCCCTTGCCTGGGTATCCTCCACAATCTTAAAGACTACCTTGTCAATCTTAGGTGCTCCCAGATAGAAGTCATCAAACTTTTCAAGGGTAATGCTCTGTCCCTCGTCCCAGGAAACCAGCTTGTATGGGCCGCAGCCCACAGGATTTCTGTTGAAATCATCGGTCACGATGTCTTTTCCCTCCAGCAGATGCTTGGGCAGGATTCCGATAGTCAGGTAATCCAGCATGGCAACATTTGGTGCTTTCAGAGTAATCTTCACCGTACTGTCATCCGGAGTCTCAATCCCTGTGATATCCTCATAGTTGGAAGCAATCTCAGAGGCATTGTCCGGGTTCATTATAGTATCCAGCGTAAACTTCACATCCGCGGAGGTAAAGGTCTCGCCGTCATGGAATGTCACGTCTTTTCTCAAATGAAAGGTATAGGTTTTGGACGCCTCATCCCACTCCCAGCTCTCTGCAAGAGCAGGTACCACTTTGTCCTCTGCATCATGGGCTGTCATACCTGCAAATATAAGGGAATTGATCTCCCCATGCTCATAGAGCGCAGGGTTAATATTGGTGTAATCACCGCTTCCGTAAACCAGCGTCTTTTCCTCCCCGCTCTTATCCGCAGCCTCTGTTTTTGTGTCTGTATCTCCTTTTGCCTTATCGTCTTTGCTCCCGCAGCCTGCAAGCAGTGAGGCTGCCATGGATGCTGCCAGCAGTAATGTCAGTATTTTCTTCTTCATGTCTGTTCTCCTTTTGCGTTTATTGCCGGTTTGCCGGAATGCCCGGCAGCGGCTGTAATCGGTTGCCGTTTTATAGGTTGCTGTGTTCTCTGTTGTTTCTCAGGCGGATGTACTCTCCCACATTGGTGATACACACCAGAGTGGTTACCAGGAACAGCCCGGGAATCAGAATGATCCACCAGGAGTTGGACAACAGGGCTTTCTGTGAAAGGGACATCATGCTGCCCCAGGAAATGATCTCCATGGGAAGGCCGATTCCCAGAAAACTTAAGGTGGCCTCCGTGCCGATCGCCGCGCTTACATTTGTGACGATCATGAACATGGTGGAGGATATAAAATTGGGAAACAGATGTTTCCGCAGTATGTAGAAAAACTTTCCGCCGGCCAGTCTGGACGCCAGAACAAAATCACTGTTCCGTATCTGGCGCACTTCACTTCTGACCACTTTGGAAATGTTCATCCAGCTTGTAAGTCCAATCACCACAGCAATACTGGTAGCTGTAGCTTCCCCCAAAAGTGCCTGCAGAAAGATCACAAGCAGGATGGAGGGAATACTCAAAATGATCTCTGTGAAGCGCATCAGCAAATCGTCCAGCCAACCCGGCACAAGGCCGCTGACACAGCCGTATACAATGGCAGTCACAGAGGATATAGCAGTCGCCAGTATCCCGATATACAGGGATACTCTTCCGCCCTCCCATATCATGGAGTATATATCCCTCCCCATGGTATCCGTGCCGAAATAATGGGCACTGCCGGGCGGCAGACTGACTTCTGTCAGGTTCATGTAAAAAGGATCTCCTGTCGCTAAAACTTTTCCAAACAGGCATCCTAGGATAATAACTCCCAGTACCAACAGGGAGAAAACGGGGAAATTTTTCTTTTTCATGCTGCTTTTTCCCCTCTTTCCTGTTTCATTCTGGGGTCAATCCATTCGCTGATGATCTGGCCTGCCACATTTGCCACAATGACCGCAAAGCCTGTGATAAGGCTTAATACCATCAGCATATTGTAGTCATGGTACTGGGCGCTCTCCATACTGAGCGTCCCCAGACCGGGATAGGAAAAGACACTCTCCGCGATGTAGGTTCCGCCGATGATATGGGGCACGGAAATAGCCATGATACTGATCAGGGAAGGCAGGATTTTCCTCAGGCAGTGGGTGAACATGATGCGGCATTTCCCCATGCCCTTTACCTTGCACAGAAGTACATAGTCCTCGCGGATTTCCTCCAGAAGCTTGTTTCTTACCATATATGTGTAATACCACAGATGGGATAACACCATAACCGTGACCGGCAGGATCAGATGTATCAGCCTGTCACCCAGGGAATGTTCCCCTCCCAGGGCATAGGCGCCGCTTGTGGGCAGTACAGCCAGATTCACGCCGAAGATAAGGATCAGCACAAGCGCAACGAAAAAGGAGGGGATACAGTTGGTCACAGTCCCGATCTTACAGATGCACCTGTCGATCAGGGTATTCTCACGCATCGCACAGAAAATACCCAGCAAAACAGCGAAAAGGAAGGTGAGCACATAGGATAAGCCTCCCAGTATCAGGGTATTGGCATATACCTTCTCTATGACTGCTCCCACATCCTGCTTATATTTATATGAAATCCCGAAATCCCCGTGCAGGGCATTTTCCACCCAGCGCACGTACTGCACGGTCATAGGCTCATTGAGGCCCAGACGCTCCCTGGCCTTCTCCTTCTGGCTCTCATTCATCCGCTCCACGCTCTCCCCGTAATAGGATTTTAAAGGGTCCCCGGGAGAAAGGCGGGCAATAAAAAATACCAGTATGGACAGCACCAGCATGGACAGCAGGATCTGTACCAGTTTCTTCAGCAAAAATTCAAACTTCTGTGGTGTATTCAATGTATTTTCCTCTTCATTCATTCCGGTAAATTGTCAGCAAAAAAGTAACGCCGCATCTGTTATTTTTTTGACTATCCATAGTATAGCAGACAAAAAATCCCCCCACAAGCCACGTGGGGGGATATAAATATATATTTTTTGTTATGGCTGCCGTACGCTTTGGCAGCACGCTTGTTGATACACCTATCGCATATGGTTTGCCACTTCAAATGCATCCCAGATCGCGTACATAATATTGGAAACTTTCTTCGCGTCACCCAGCAGATAGATTTCCGGCACATCAAACTGCAGGTCATTGTAGAGGGAATTCTCCTCCCTGTATCCAACAGATAAAATGACGCTGTCACAGGAAATCTCCTTCTTCTCCTCCTGAACAACACAGGATAACATTCCATCCCGGAATCCGGTCACTTTGGCGCCGGTCACCACCTCAATGCCGTTGTAGGGGATCAGGCGCTCCAGCATATCTTTGTTGGCATGGCAGAGAGGGCCGTTGACTGCCATCAGCTTATCGAGGGCTTCCACAATCGTCACTTTCTTGCCCTGCTGCGCAAGCCACAACGCTGTCTCACAGCCCACCAGACCGCCGCCTACCACAACGGTACTGCCGCCGCAGTCTTTTTCCTTTGTGAGGACCTGTGCCGCAGTGTATACATGGGCATCGTCACCCAGAGGGAACACCTTCGGGACTGAGCCTGTGGCGATGATCACAGCGTCATATTCTGCTTTTTCCACATCTTCTTTTCTGACTTCAGTATGAAGGTGTACCGGAACATCCAGTTTTTTCAGAGTGGTCTCATACCACTTTGCCAGTTCCAGATCATCTTCCTTAAAGTCAGGAGCACCGCCCGGGATCAGATTGCCTCCCAGACACCCGGTCTTCTCAAACACTTCCGGCCTGTGTCCGCGGATTGCCAGCACTCTGGCTGCCTCACAGCCGGCCACACCGCCGCCCACCACCATTACTTTTTTGCTCTTCCGTATAGGTTCATAGGCGGTCACCCGTTCCCGGGCCGCCTGGGGATTCACGGCACAGTTGATCATGGAATATTCCTGTACACGCCCCATACAGCCCTCCTGGCAGGAGATGCAGGGACGGATATCCTCTGTGCGCCCTGCCCGCAGTTTGTTCACATAGTCCGGGTCAGCCAGAAGAGGACGGCCAAGACTTACAATATCACAGGTTCCATCCTCCACAGCCTCAGAAGCCATAGCCGGATCATCCATACGTCCGGCGCAGAGCACAGGTACATCCACCACTTCCTTCACCATTTTACAGTACGGGCGGAACAACCCTTTTTCCTGATACATGGGGGGATGATTCCACCACCAGGCATCATAGGTACCCACATCTGTATCCAGCGCATCGTATCCATAGCTGACAAGCAGTTTTGCAGCTTCCAGGCCCTCCGGGATATCGCGGCCCTTTTCCTCAAACTCTTCGCCCGGAAGGGCACCCTCTCTCCAGTCCTTGATCATGCTTTTTACGCTGAAACGCAGGACAACCGGGAAATCCTCTCCGCAGCGGGACTTGATCTCCTCCACCACTTCCCTTGCGAAGCGGAGCCTGTTTTCCAGGGAACCGCCGTATTCGTCCGTTCTCTGGTTGAACATGGAAATGGCAAACTGGTCCAGCAGGTATCCCTCATGGACCGCATGGACTTCAATACCGTCAAAACCGCCGCGCTTGGCATTGTATGCGCCGTCGCCGAAAGACTTTACGATGCTGTGTATTTCCTCTTTCGTCAGAGGACGGCATGTCTTATCCAGCCATCTGTGAGGAATGGCGGATGGCGCAACCGGCGGGAACTCTCCCAGGTTGGTGGGTATGGTGACACGGCCAAAGCCCCCTGACATCATGAGAAAAATCTTGCTGCCGTACGCGTGAACACGCTCTGTCATCTCCCTGCTGGTCCGGATAAAATGTACCGGATTGTAAGTGGAATTTGGACAGTTGGGCATACTCTGAGTCTCCACCCGGCAGTCTGAGAACGTGACACCGGTGATGATCAGGCCGGTGCCGCCCTTTGCCCGCTCTGTGTAATAATCAATACCTCTCTGGTTGAATCCGCCCTGGGCGTCCGCCAGTCCCAGAGGGCCCATGGGGGCCAGTGCAAAACGGTTCTTTAGGGTAACCCTGCCGATCTGCACAGGGGTAAATAAATTTTTATATTTCATTGCGTCCTCCTTCGTATTTCTTTTAACAATATAATACAAAAGAACAACGCCTTTCCGCCAGCAACCTTTGCTTGTCAGGTGGAAACTTTTTGTTTTAGAAAGCAGTCAAACTGCTGTATGGTCTCATAATTTTTCGTATCTTCCTTGTAAACGCCGAACACCTCCCAGGTCATATGTTCCTCAAAGGGTATGGCGCGCATATGTTCCATACGGAAATCCTCCAGCATAAATTCCGGAATGACTGCAAGACCGATCTTCTGGCGGCAGAGTTTGTACAGGACAGCACCGTCCGATGTCTTTGCTATGATGTTGGGAGTAAATCCCTTCGCACAGCAGATGGAGGCAAAATCGTGGTACATGTGGAAATGTTCATTCATGAGGATCATGTTCTCCTCCCTCAGCATCTCCACGTTCACACTCTCCTTTTCATACAGGGGATGCCCTTCAAAGACAAGCAGCAGGATCTCCCTTCCGTCCAGTTTCCGCTGTATCATGTCGTCCCCTTCGTGTTTTCCCACAATGAAACCGTATTCCAGTCTGGAGTCCTCCAGCATGGACTTCACTTCCTCGTTGGAATACTCATTCCACTCCACCCGGATATGGGGATTCTCCCTCATAAAATTCAGGATCAGCTCAAAAGGAAGGACATTAAAGACACCGCAGGCGCATCCGATGCGAAGGACTATCTTTCTGTTCTCAAGCTGTCTTACGCCGTTTTCCAGCTCCTCCAGCTCCTGTATGATCTTCTTCGTCCTTCCGTAGAGAAAATCCGCGCTCTGTGTTGGGCGCATACCCTGTTTGGTGCGCTCAAAAAGAACGGTTTCCAGTTCTGCCTCCAGGGTCCTTATATTTTTTCCCAGTCCCTGGGGTGTGATATAAAGGCGTCTGGCAGCCCTGCTGATGCTTTTTTCCTGATAGACGGCCTCAAAACATTTCAAATCTTTTGTGTTCATGTGTTTGCCTGCCTTTTCTCTCGTGATACCCCTATTGTATAGGGAGAGAAAACACTCTGTCAACTGCAGTCTGTGTCAGTTCTTCTGTACCTTTTCCTTTATTTCCTCGTAAAGCTTCCTGGTAGCTGCCTCGTCTTTACCGTTCAGCACCACGGTTCCCTGCTCTGTGTCCAGGACCACAAAGCTGTCACAGGATGTATAGGAATACAGTTTATAATCACCGAACTCTGCGTTCTTAAAATATCCTGCCTGCAGTGTGGGACCTCCAATCCCATTTTTCCGGCTGCCGCGCTGCAGATCATCCGTGTAAGAAACAGATTTAACAGAAGCATACGGCACCTCATGATCCGGCCAGAAGGATACCTGTATCTCCAGGGATGCCTCATGCATAACCGGGGTTACGTTTCCTGTAAAAAGCACAAAGGAAACCACTGCCAAAATGACTGCGGTGAAAAGAAAGGACGCGTTTCTGTAAATCTTATCCCTGGCCCTGTCTTTTTCCTGAACGGCTTCCCCTTTTACTACGCACACCGTATTGCTCAGAATCTGTATGGCAGCCACCACAGCAGCAATGCTGATCACAAAGGCTGCCACAGGGAACCGGTCTCCCATTATACTCCAGGCAGCCATAACAAGGGTGATCACACCCAATCCTCCGCCTACGACCCGGCACAGCCTTTTCTCATTGTATTTTTCTTTATTCCGGGACGTATTGTACCCGGCAATGAGAAAGCTCCCTTTTCCCATCAGCAGAATCACTGCTATGATTCCCGTCAGTGCTGTTAATCCCCATAATATCCATTTCATATAAATTCCTCCTTACAATGATTCCAGTTTTTCATAAGTTTTCTTACACACATTATAGCAGGTTCAAAAAAGATTGATATTCATTTGCACAGGATACATCTTTTCAGGTCTGAAGGACAGTATGCTGTGTCGGTTTCCCAACAGTTGATTTTGTATCTCAAAGTATCGCTGCAATCCATTGATAATTTTCAGTTACCTGCTTATAATCAACCATATAAGGAGGATGAAAGGATGAATATACTTAATTTTTCCGAAAACATCATTAAATTACGCCACAAAAAAGGAATCACCCAGGAAGAGCTGGCTGATTTCGTGGGTGTCACCAAAGCCTCTGTCTCAAAATGGGAGACAAAGCAGAGCCTGCCGGATATTATGCTGCTTCCCCGCCTGGCCGCCTATTTTGATGTCACAGTAGACGAACTTCTGGGATATGAGCCTAATCTCAGCAGGGAACAGATTCAGAAAATATATTTTGATTTCACGAAAGAATTCGCAGAACAGCCCTTTGAGGAGGTGATGGAGAAGAGCCGGCAATTGGTCAAAAAATACTACTCCTGTTCCCCCTTCCTTTTCCAGGTCTGTGTTCTTTGGATGAACCATGCCACCCTTGCCCCAAACCCGCAAATGCAGACAGAGATTCTGGAGGAAGCAGCCAGACTGTGTTCCCACATTATCAATGACTGCAGGGAAATCCCGCTGTGCAACGACGCCCTCCTGTTAAAAGCCAGTATTGATCTGCTCTGCGGCAGGACCCAGGAGGTGATCGACACACTGGAAGAGATACTGAATCCGTATCACTACTCCTTTCAGGGGGAAACGATCCTGGTTCAGGCCTATGCTATTGCCGGTCAGAAGGAAAAGGCCAACCGGTACAGCCAGTTCGGCATGTATACCCATCTCCTTTCCCTTGTGTCGGGAGCTGTGCAGTATCTTTCCCTCCACGCGGAGGATATGGATGCCTGTGAGGAAACCATTCACCGCATGGACTGTCTCATGAAGCTCTACAATCTGGAGAATCTGCACCACAACACAGCCGCCCAGTTCCATTACCAGACTGCTGTCATCTGCTGCATACACGGAAGACTTGAGGAGGCTCTGGACCGCTTGAAAAAGTTTGCATCCATAACCGATTCCCTGCTGGAATGTGACAAGGTTTTCCTGCACGGAGATCAGTATTTCGATGCCATTGATCCTTATTTTGAACAGTCGGATCTGGGAGGGAACCTGGTCCGTGCTAAAAAAGTCATTGCGGACAGCGTGGTGCAGGCACTGGAAAACCCTGTGTTTCAGCCGCTTGAGAGCAGTGAAGATTACCGGAAGATCAAACAAATATTTTTAGTGAGAGGAGAATCCCTATGACAGTTTCAGAACTTTTACCATTTCTCATTCCTTTAGCCATTGCGGAACTGCTTCTGCTTTTCATCACCCTGCGCCATATTCTCACCCATAAGAATTATAAAAGGGGTTCACGTGCCCTGTGGCTGGTTGTCACAATCGTGGGGCTGGAATTTATCGGGCCGGTCCTGTACCTTCTGCTCGGAAAGGAGGACAATTAAATGGATATGCTGACCCTTTCCCATGTATCAAAATCTTTCGGGAGTAAAAAAATCATTGACGACCTGAGCTTTACCGTACCGGAACACTGTGTCTACGGATTTATCGGACAGAACGGAGCAGGTAAGACCACCACCATGAAAATGATCCTGGGACTTCTGCAGACAGACAGCGGCACGATCAAAGTAAACGGGGAAACGGTCCGCTACGGGCAGAATCGTACCAACCGCTATATGGGCTACCTGCCGGATGTCCCGGAATTTTACGGATACATGACACCCTCGGAATATCTCAGACTGTGCGGAGAGATCACAGGAATGTCATCCGCCGGAATCCGCAAAAAATCAGACGAACTGCTGCACCTGGTGGGACTGGATAAGGAAAATAAACGCATTCACGGGTTTTCCAGAGGAATGAAGCAGCGCTTAGGAATCGCCCAGGCTCTTCTGAACGAACCAAAACTGCTGATCTGCGACGAACCCACTTCTGCCCTGGACCCCCTTGGCAGAAAAGAGATCCTGGATATTCTTCTGTCCGTCAAAGACCATACCACGGTTGTCTTCTCCACACATATCCTCTCGGATGTGGAACGCATCTGTGATGAAATCGCTCTTCTCCACAACGGCCGCACCGCGCTTAAGGGGACCCTGGAGGAAATAAAGAGCAGACGAAAAGGCAACGGATTTGACATAGAATTTTACACGCCGCAGGACGCCGACGCCTTCGCAGCATCCATGTCCGGCAGCGAGAGAATAAGCGCAGTCCGCCTGTTCTTCCCGGGAAAAGATGAAAAAGACATGACACATGCCATGAAGATTCTGGCAGACAATGCGCTCTGTGTCCAGAAGGTAGAGATGCGGGAAGCCACACTGGAAAACCTGTTTATGGAGGTGATTGGGATATGAGACAGCTCACAGCTTTTACTAAAAAAGAACTGCGGGAATCTCTGCGCACCGGCAGAATGCCCCTGCTTGTGATTCTCTCTGTTTTATTCGGGATCATGAATCCCCTTGTTGCCAAGCTGACGCCTTGGATGATGGAGAACTTTGCCGGTTCCCTGGAGGAAAGCGGTATGGTCCTGACAGAGATCAAGGTGGACGTATTTACATCCTGGACGCAGTTTTATAAGAATACCCCCATATATCTGATTGTTTTTATTGTCATTGCAAGCGGTATTCTGACCACGGAATATCAGAAAGGCACCCTGATCATTATCCTGACAAAAGGCATGAACCGGTGGAAACTGATCCTGTCCAAAGCCTTTTCCGCCCTTCTTCTCTGGACTGTGTGTTACTGGATCTCTTTCGGGATCACCTATGCCTATAATATGTATTTCTGGGATAACAGCATGGCATCCCATATATTTTTCGGAGCCTTCTGCCTCTATATGACAGGGCTGTGGCTGATCACGCTTATTATGCTTATGTCCTCCCTGTGCAGCACCAATTATATGGTACTGGCCGGAACCGGAGGTGTGTTTTTCGTATTCTACCTGCTGGCATGGATACCTGATATGAAAAAGTATATTCCCACACAACTGATGTCCTCTTACAGCCTGCTTCCCCAGGCAGCAGATGTGTCTGATTTCATGTGTGCTGTGGTGATCACCGGCGTTTTATCGGTGGTGAATCTGCTTCTTTCCATACTGATTTTTAATAAAAAGCTTTTATGAGACCACCGGATCATCCAGAAAAAAAGAGACGAGGAATGTTCTCCTCATCTCCTGTATAAACGTCTTATACGTCATGCTTCTTTGCTGCTTTCATACGGGCCATGGCTCTTGCAAGGGATGCCTTGGATATATAATATTCCTGCAGACTCTGCTGCTGCCTGAGCTGTTCTTCCGCGCGCTCCAGGGCATCTTTTGCACGCTTCAGGTCAATATTCTCGGGGTACTCACAGCTGTCTACCAGAACAGTCACACGGTTATTGATGATCTGCGCAAACCCGTTTCCCACAATCGCTGTCTTCCACTCTTCACTGTCAGCAGGCTTAAAACGCATCTCACCGGGTACAATGGCAACCATCATATCCGCATGGTGGGCCAGAATGGAAATCTGGCCGTCCTTTGCAGGAAGCATGATACTGGTTCCTCTGCCGTGATAAAAATCTTTATCACTGGCAACGATATTCAGTCCGAATGTATTCATATACATGCACTCCTTTTCCGCCCTGCATTACTGCTCAGCTTTTGCTTTCTCCACCACCTCGTCAATGGTTCCCACATTAAAGAATGCATTCTCCGGATATTCGTCCATCTCGCCGTCCACGATCATCTTAAAGCCGCGGATTGTCTCTTTGAGAGGTACATATTTACCGGCAATTCCGGTGAACACCTCAGCCACATGGAAGGGCTGGGACAGGAATTTTTGGATCTTTCTGGCACGGGCAACTACTTTTTTGTCTTCCTCGGAAAGCTCTTCCATACCAAGGATAGCAATGATGTCCTGCAGCTCTTTGTACTTCTGCAGATACTCCTGCACCCTTCTGGCCACATCATAGTGCTCTTCCCCGACCACATCAGCCTCCAGAATACGGGAGGTGGATTCCAGCGGGTCAACCGCGGGATAGATACCCTGCTCCACGATCTTTCTGGACAGAACCGTAGTGGCATCCAGATGGGCAAATGTGGTGGCCGGAGCCGGGTCCGTCAAGTCATCGGCAGGCACATAGACAGCCTGCACACTCGTAACGGAACCGTTCTTTGTGGAGGCGATCCTCTCCTGCAGCTCACCCATCTCAGTAGCCAGGGTGGGCTGGTAGCCAACGGCTGACGGCATACGTCCCAGAAGCGCTGAAACCTCAGAACCTGCCTGGGTAAAACGGAAGATATTGTCAATGAACAGCAGCACGTTCTGGTGCTCCTGGTCACGGAAATACTCTGCCATGGTAAGTCCGGTCTCCGCCACACGCATACGCGCTCCCGGCGGCTCATTCATCTGCCCGAATACCAGGGCTGTCTTCTCCAGTACGCCGGATTCCTTCATCTCTGTCCAAAGGTCATTTCCCTCACGGGAACGCTCACCAACACCGGTGAAAATGGAGTATCCGCCGTGCTCTGTGGCAATATTGCTGATCAACTCCTGGATCAGAACGGTCTTACCAACCCCGGCACCGCCGAACAGACCGATCTTACCGCCTTTTGCGTAAGGCGCCAACAGGTCGATTACCTTTATACCAGTCTCCAGAATCTCGACTACTGGGCTCTGCTCCTCGAAGCTTGGTGGATCTCTGTGGATGACCCAGTGCTCCGCATTTTCAAGCTGTTCTCCGTTGTCAATGGTTTCGCCCAGCACGTTGAACAGACGTCCCAGTGTCTCTTTTCCCACCGGTACGGAAATACCTGCTCCTGTTGCCGTGACCTCCATATCTTTACAGAGGCCGTCGCTGGAAGCCAGCATGATACAGCGCACCGTATTGTTTCCGATGTGCTGTGCCACTTCCATCACAAGCTTCTTTCCATTGTTCTCCACGGTAAGGGCATCTTTGATATACGGAAGGTTCTGGTCTTCAAATTCTACGTCTACAACAGGTCCCATGACCTGTACGATTTTTCCTTTTTCCATAACGATTGCATCTCACAGTCGTGAGGAAACCTCCTTCCTGCTCGCTAGTTTTTATTCTTCTGTGCCTTGGCTCCGCTGATGACCTCAGTGATTTCCTGGGTGATCGCAGCCTGACGCACACGGTTATATTTTATTGATAAATCTTTCAGCATGTCTTTTGCACTGCTGGTAGCTGCATCCATGGCCATCATACGGGAATTATGCTCACTGGCATAGGATTCCACAAGACAGCCGTAAATGATACCGTGCAGGTAATTGGGAACAATGCTGTTCAGGACTTCTTCTGCGGAGGGAACCATCTCGATCTCCTCCTGATGAATATCTACCATCACCTGTGCCGGTGTACGGAAACTTGCTTTTTTAAGGGGAAGAAGCTGTTCCATCTCTGCCACCATATTGGCGGCATTGGCCATTCTCGTGTAAATGATATACACTTCATCCAGCTCCCCGGTCAGGTAATTGGCAATCATCTTCTCTGAGATCACCCTGGCCCGGTGCATGGTCGGCTTCTGTACTGTGAACCGGAAGTTCGTGTCAATATCCACGTTCTTCTTGTAGAAATACTGTCTTCCCACCTCTCCCAGCACAAAGAGCTGGGGATGCGCGTCATTTTCCATACATTCTTCTGCTATCTTAAACACATTGTGATTGTAAGCACCGGCAAGACCCTTGTCTGCGGAAACGACGATGTAGCCCGTTCTGCGTTTGTCTTCCGGAACATCAGCCCGCTCGTCAAAGAAACGGTTTCCTTCCGTATCCGGAGGCATATGACGGAGAACACGGCCGATCGCAGACTGCAGGGAATAAAAATACGGCTCCGTATCCGCCAGCACTTTCCTTGCTCTCTTTAACTTGGAGGAGGAAATCATGTACATGGCGTTGGTGATCTTCATCGTATCCTGGATACTGTTTATACGGCTTTGTATCTCTTTTGCACTTGCCATCTCATCACCTGCTCTTATTCTTAAATTCCTCTGCCACCTTTAAAATCTTCTCGCCCAGTTCATCGGAGATGACTTTTTTCGTCTCAATCTCCTGTCCGATCTCCGGATAGTTTTTCTCAAAGTAAGCCAGCATATCTGTCTGGAACGGCTTCACATCCTTAATCTCCACACCGGAAAATACCTTATGTGTTGCTGTCCAGAGGGTGATAACCTGCTCATGGTTGGACAAGGGATGGCACAGAGGCTGTTTCAAAAGCTCCATCAGCGTCTTTCCGTAGGAAAGCTGTTCTTTTGTGGCATCATCCAGGTCAGACGCGAACTGTGTAAACACTTCCATCTCCCTGTACTGTGCCAGGTCAATCCTCATGCTGCCTGATGCCTTTTTCATGGCCTTTGTCTGGGCCGCGCCGCCCACACGGGATACGGAAAGACCCACATTGACAGCCGGACGGTTGCCGGCGAAAAACAGGTCACTTTCCAGGAAAATCTGTCCGTCTGTGATGGAAATAACATTGGTCGGAATATAAGCGGAAACGTCGCCTGCCTGTGTCTCAATGATAGGCAGTGCCGTGATGGAACCGCCGCCCGCCGCGTCGCTCAAACGGCTGGAACGCTCCAGCAGTCTGGAATGCAGGTAGAATACGTCACCCGGGTAAGCCTCACGTCCCGGAGAACGCTCCAGAAGCAGGGAAAGGGCACGGTAAGCCACCGCATGCTTTGACAGGTCATCATAGACGATCAGCACATCCTTGCCCTGGTACATAAAGTACTCTGCCAGAGCGGTTCCCGAATAGGGAACAATATACTGAAGGGGCGCACAGTCGCTTGCTGTCGCTGCAAAGACTGTGGTGTAATCCATGGCGCCGTATTTTTCCAGAGTTCCGGTCAGTTTTGCAACTGTGGAGGCCTTCTGTCCGATTGCCACGTAGATACACATGACGTCCTTGCCTTTCTGGTTCAGGATAGCGTCAATGGCAATGGAGGTCTTACCTGTCTGACGGTCGCCGATGATCAGCTCACGCTGTCCGCGGCCGATGGGGAACATGGAGTCAATGGCCAGAATACCTGTTTCCATGGGAACAGATACGGATTTACGGTCAATGATACCAGGTGCTTCCTGCTCGATGGGACGGTAATCCTCTGCCTTGATCTCTCCTTTTCCGTCAATGGGTGCGCCAAGGGCATCCACGATTCTTCCGATATAGCCTTCACCAACCGGGATACCTGCTCTTTTCTTTGTGCGGACAACTTTTGTGCCCTCTTTGATTCCCATGTCCTTGCCGAATATGATGACACCGATCTCATTTCTCTTGATATCCTGCACCATACCCTTGACACCGTTCTCAAAGGTCACGATCTCTCCGTACATCGCATGGTCTATTCCATAAACAGTCGCAATTCCGTCACCGACCCAGATTACGTTTCCCACTTCACGGACACCCGTTGTCATATCGAAATTTTCTATTTCTTCTTTCAGAATGGAGATAATCTCCTCTGAATTGATTGAACTCAAAGCGTTCACCTCCAGGTCAATTTTTGTTGTAGTGCATTGATTCTGCCCTTCAGGCTGTAATCAATCTCCCGGTCTCCTACGCGGAGGGTAAATCCGCCGACCAGGTCTTTTTCTTCCTGTAACTGAAATGCTACATCCTTTACGTGGTATTGCCTGCAGAGAAATCTTCTGATTCCTTCAAGCTGCTCCTCTGTAGGAAGTACCACATAAGACAGAGTGGCATTTAAAATATTATTTTGCTCGTTGTAATACTCCTGATATGCCTTAAAAATTTCCTGTGCCTCGCCTGCTTTGTGGTATCTGCACAGTATTTTCATAAAATTATGTATCTCTTTCGGAAAAATCCGGTCTACAACTCTCTGCTTCGCCGCCAGGGATACAACAGGGCTTGAAAGCACTTCCGACACCTGGGGAACTTTCTCTAAAAGTTCTCTTGCGCCGGCTGCAGATTCCGGTGAAATGTTCAGCTCATACAGCACTTTCCCGTAATTATTCAGACTCTCTGTCATCTGCATCACCCGCTTCTGCTAAAAATGTGTCGTAGAGCATGCTGTTTCCCGCCTGGCTTCCGCCTGCAAGCATTTTTCTGGCTGCTTCCACGGCAAGGCCCGCGATTTCGGATTTTGCTCCTGCCAGGGCATTTTCCTTTTCCTGTTCTGCCGTTTTTCTGGCACTTTCCAGGATTCTGGCAGCCTGCTCATTCGCTTCCCGAACGGTACGCTCTGTCAGGGTCCTCGCATCCGCTTTCGCTTCCTCGATAATCTGTAAGGACTCGGCTTTTGCACCGCTTATTGCCATTTCATACTGGCCTTTCAGCTCATTCGCCTTTCCTTCTGTTGTCCTGGCATTTTCAAGCTGCTGTGCGATGAGTGTCTTTCTTTTTTCCATGATTCCCAGTATCGGTCCGATCAGGAATTTTTTCAGTAAGAGATAAAGAACTATCAGGTTAATTATGGTCCAGATAAGGCCCCAGCCTAAACTCAGCACCTGTCTTCACCTGCCTTCCTTATTTTACGAATAACAGTAATAAAGCGATAACGAAACCGTAAATAGCAGTTGCCTCTGCAAGTGCACATCCGAGTAACAGCGCTTTACTGATCTTTCCCTCTGCCTCCGGCTGTCTTGCGATCGCTTCTGTTGCTTTAGATGTTGCAAGACCGATACCTAAACCTGCTCCTAAACCTGTTAAAACTGCCATACCTGCACCAATTGCTGTTAACATATCTCTGTTCTCCTTTTCCAAATTTATTTTTAATGATTACTCTTCTATCTGCTCCTTGATAAAGAGCGAAGTTAAAAAAACAAATACATAGGCCTGAATCAGACCATCAAAAATGTCAAAATAAAAGCTGAATGGAATGGGTAAAACAACCGGTAAGATCATTTTGATCAGTTCCATTACAACAAATGATCCGATAACATTGCCGAACAACCGCATACAAAGCGATACCGGGCGGATAAATATCTCCATAATGTTAATCGGCGTAACAATGGCCATGGGTTCTGCAAAACTGTGCATGAACCGCTTAAACCCTTTCTGCTTCCATCCTGAATATTCAATCAGGAAGATGCTTATGATTGCCAGCCCTGCTGTCACGTTTAAGTCCTTTGTGGGCGGCTTAAAGCCCAGAAGACCAATTAAGTTAGCCACGCCAATATAGATGGCAGCGGTAATCAAGTAAGGAATATACTGCTTTCCTCTCTCGCCCAGAATATCCGCGAAAAAGTCATGCAGAAATCCAATAGATGATTCCAGAGCCAACTGTTTCTTACCGGGATTTTCCACCTTCAGATTTCTGACAAGAACGATGGATAATATCGTCAATGCTGCCATAATGATCCAGGTGACCACCACGGACTCCGTGACTGGTATCCCGCCAAAAATTGGGATGGTAAATACGGTCTCGCAGTTCAGCTCTTCCGTAATCCTATCCGCTATAGTTCCCGTAGGACATCCTCCCTTTCTATTTTATGATTTTTTAACTTCTCCTTTCTTATTTATTTATGATTCCAGAAAACATTACAGCTAATTTTTTCATTTGTCAATCTTTCTTTATATTTTTTTCGATGTGGCTTTCCTGTGATTTTACGGACAATTTTTCAGACATTTTTTCAATTTCTTTTATGGTTTTCTCCCTGTTTTTGGAGGGTTTTCGTGTACCAATTGGTATATGGAAAAATACAACTGATTTTTTTCATAAATACAAGTTGTTTTTTTGATTAATTTTTGTGAAATGTGTTAGTGTTTTTCTAAATCCCTCATATAAAAAGCGCCTCATTCACGAAAAACGGGGCGCTTTTTTGTTAGGTTTTCACATTAATAACCTAGTTTCGTAAAAATATTTCTCGGCTCATCCCAGATGACAAGGTCTGCTCTGCTGTCTGAGTGATGATGCTCTTTATGAATGATGACCAGATTCGTTCCCTCAAAGTATTTGATATACTTGGAAAACACCTCGGAATCCAGTGTCGTTCCAAGAAGGATCAGGGTATCCGCGTTCTCAATCTCCCAGGTTGCCCTTGTCATGAGCTGGCTGTCCATCATTTCGCCAAAGAGAGCCACCTGCGGACGGATGACACGGCTGCAGTCCTCACACAGCGGTACTTTTTTGGACGCTCTTATATATTCCAGCGGATATTTCCTTCCGCAGTGGGGGCAGATATTCTCATGGATGCTTCCGTGCAGGTTAATCACATTGCGGCAGCCTGCCTTCTGGGGATATCCGTAAATATTCCCGGTAATGATACACTTCAGCTTTCCCTTCTGCTCCATCCTGGCTGCCACACGGAACGTGTCGCTGGTGTCCACATCCCCCTGGAGAACTTCGTCGCGGTAAAATTTGAAAAACTCCGCCGGCCTGTTGTTGTAGTACACACTGGTAAATATATCCTCCGGTGACACACCGTATGTCTTCTCGATCTCATACGCTTTCTCCGGTGTCTTCATTCCCATGTATCCGCACTCTGCCATCATGCCGGAACCGCTTAAAATGACTGTATAGGCGCTGGCATCAAGGATTGCCCTCAGCCTTTCAATCTTTTTTTCCTCTTCCATAAATCTTTCCTCCTCCCGGCCATTTCTTATGTTTATATTTTACCATTTTTCTCTGTTTTTATAAAGGCTTTTTTCTTATGTAACCAGGTCACCAACAAAACCTGTGTCTTTTGGTAAAATTTATGATAAGATAAGAGTAGAAAGAAAGGAAGTGCCTGAATATATGGAAAAACTGATTATCGCCGGCGCAGGACCTGCCGGAATCTCCGCTGCTCTGTACGCAGTCCGCTCCGGCATCACGCCGCTTATCATACACAAAGGTATCGGTGCTCTGGAAAAGGCAGCGAAGATTGAAAATTATTACGGACTGCCTGACCCTGTTTCCGGACAGGAGCTGTATGAGAACGGTCTGAAGCAGATCAAAGCCCTGGGAGTCCCTGTCGTGGAGGATGAAATGCTGTCTGTGGAATACGACGGCGATTACACGATTCACACCATCACGTCCACCTATCAGACCAAGTCATTGATCCTGGCAACGGGAACCAAAAGGAACACGCTTGCCCTTAAGGAAGCCCGCAGATATGAAGGCAGCGGTATCAGTTACTGTGCCATCTGCGACGGTTTTTTCTACCGCCAGAAGGATGTGGCAGTGATCGGCAACGGAGAATACGCCCTGCATGAAGCAAAGGTGCTGGAACCCATGGCTGCCAAAGTCACGATCCTCACCAACGGCATGGAACCCACTTTTGAAAAAGAAGCGCTGGGAACCATCCAGGTTGAGACAAGGAAGATCATTTCCGCCGGAGGAGAGCCCACCTTAAAATGGCTGGAACTGGAGAATCACGAAAAATTTCCGCTGGACGGACTTTTCGTGGCGCTCGGAACCGCAGGAAGCACAGATATTGCAAGAAAACTGGGCTTGATGATAGAAAACAATCATATCATGATAGAGACAGACACCAGCACTGCCCTTCCCGGACTTTTTGCAGCAGGAGACTGCACAGGCGGCCTTCTTCAGGTATCAAAAGCCGTCTATGAAGGAGCCCTTGCGGGAACAAAAGCTGTGAAGTATTTAAAAAAGCTTCCGGAAGCAGTGTGACACAGTCACAGAAAAGTGGGCCTGCATCTGATAGAATAGGCTCATAAAGATGAGAAACCAAAAATTTATGATAAAAATAAGGAGTGTATAATTATGGCAATGGTATTTGATGAGAAAAACTTTAAAAGTGAGGTATTGGATTCTGTTGTTCCTGTAATGGTAGATTTCTGGGCAACCTGGTGTATGCCCTGCCGCATGCTGGGGCCGGTTATTGAGGAGATCGCCGAGGAATCCAAAGGCGCGTATAAAGTAGGCAAAGTAAATGTGGATGAGAATCCGGGTCTGGCTTCCTCCTACGGCGTTATGAACATTCCCACGGTTCTGGTGTTCAAGAATGGAAAGGTTGTGGAAAAATCTGTGGGAGTTGTTCCAAAAGGGCAGCTTTTGAATCTTCTGAAATAAAAACAGAGATGGATGGATAAAAGGGTGCGGCTTCCTGCCGCACCCTTTTTCGTCATGCCTGCCTTACGGCAGCAGCTCATAAAGGCTGCTTTTATTTTCAATCTTGATTCCGCCGCGGAACAGGGATATATCCCCCTTTTTTACCATCTGTTTCAGGGTTCTGCTCACCGCTTCCCTGGCACTGCCGATGGCTTTTGCGATTTCCTCATGGGTCATACGGATGCTGTCATCCTTCCTCTGTGCGGATTCGTCGATGAGAAAAGCGGCGATCCTCTGAGTCAGACTTAAAAACAGCATCTGCTGCAGAGCCTCCACAACGCTTGAAAAACGCTCTGTGGCAATCTTGTAGGCATAATTCTCCACATAGATATTGTCCACCGCAAGAGCGGAAAATACAGGTGCCGGTATCAGCAGAACATCACAGTCCGCCTCTGCCTCTATCTCCACATCAAAGGTGATGGCTGACAGGGCACAGGAAGCTGTGAGCACACAGGTATCCCCTTCCCTGATCCGGTATATGGTCACCTCTTTGCCCTCGTCAGACAGGAGATACGCACGGATAACGCCCTTTAAAATAAATACGGTTCCCAGGCATTCCCTGGTGGGTGAATAGATCAGGCTTCCCGCCGGATAGTGCACTTCTCTGGAATCCCGGCACACCCTCTCCTGCTGCTCTTTTGTCAAATGTTCCCAGAAAGGTGTCTGCACCAGAACTTCTTTTATTCTATCTTCCATTTTTGTATCCTTCCCTTGCAATTCCATTTTTTAGCCCTTACAATAAGATATGCATGTGAAATATGAAAAAAGGAGAAAATTCCTTTATGAGACAAAAGAAACTTTCTGATTACCTGCTGCGCTTTGCCGTTCTTCTGGCCGTCATACTCCTCGTCCTCCGGCTGACCTGCCCTTCCCAAACGCGGATCGCCTGTGTGGGGGACAGCATAACCTACGGCGCCACGATCCGGGACAAAAGCCACGACAGTTATCCCGCACAGCTTGGAACTATGCTCGGCCGGAAATATTCCGTAAAAAATTTCGGTGCCAGCGGATACACACTTCAGGAAAGCTGTGACAGACCTTATACGAGCCACAAGCGGTACAAAAAAAGCCTGGACTTCAAACCGGATGTGGTGCTGATCATGCTGGGGACCAACGATACAAAGCCCTATAACTGGATCAGCACAGAGGCATTCCAGGATGATTACCGGCAGTTGATCCTCTCCTACCAGGAGCTGCCATCCAGACCGGATGTCATTCTCATGACGCCTGCCTCTGTATTCCCGGAGAATTTCAATCCTGCAAAGCCCTATAAGATACGGGCCGGCGTAGCCGGCGAAGCAGCAAAAGCAGTCCGTGAGCTCGCCAAGGAACTGGGACTGCCTTTTATCGATATTCATGAGGTGACTGCCAGCCACCCCGAATTTTTCCTCCAGGACGGTGTCCATCCCAACGAACTGGGAGCCAAAGCCATTGCCCGGACTGTCTATGAGGCCCTGAAGGATTGGGGGTACTAAGCTTTCCCTCTCTTTTCATCAATATACCACATATCAGGAAGTTATTCCAGTACAGAATATTTTAACCGGTCTGCCGGCACTACTTTTTCATACGGTCAGCGCAGTCAATACGCAGACCTGTCTGAACTGTTACGCTTTGCCATCTCTGTGCGGATCACCGGCAATTCTTTGTCCAGGCGGTAAAACAACATAAGTACAGAGCACAGGGCCACACAGATAACGGGAATCCAGTTGTAGCAAAAGCTGATCGCGCTCTGTGCACCTGCTGACTGCACGGCTTTTGCCGCATCGAATCCGCCTGCCGCAAGAATCCAACCCATAACTGCCTGTCCAAGACCGAGTCCCAGCTTCTGGGCTGTGCTGACGCCTGCATTGCCCATTCCCACAGCCACAACACCGGTCTTCCACTCTCCGTATTCAATCGTATCTGACACCATTCCAAAGGCCATACCGCCGGCAGCCCCTAACCCCACGCCTTTTACTGCGTTAAAGAAAATAAGTAACGGAAGGTTTGTACCGCACAGGCCTGTGCCTGCGAATCCCGCCATCATAGCAATAAGACCGACCTGATAGGTTCTGTGTTTTCCGAATTTCTTCATGAATGCCGGTGTGAGGAACATGATGCCAAACTGTGCGATGGACAGCGCGTTGTTGATCGGGGTGTAGAAGCCTATATCCCCGAGAACATACTGCGCATAGTAGGCTGCCGCCACTGCGTACATGACAATGACAAAGAAAATCAGGAACATACAGACTGTCATCAGAACCCAGTATTTATTTTGGAACAGGGATTTTACGGCTTTCCTTGCAGGTACGGATTTTTCTTCTTTTTCTCCTCCTGACTGTTTTTCCATGTTTTTTACGCGTTCCTTTGTTCCGAAGAAACAGAGGATACTGGCAGCAATGACAATTATGCCTACAATCATAAAGGCTTTTGTCCATGCTTTCTGTGTGTAGATATCACCGTCTCCGAATTTGTTCAGCCAAGTGAGGAAGAAGGTGTTCATGGTGATGTTCGCCAGTGTCTGGAAAATCATGTTCATGTTGCCCAGCAGACCACGGTCAAAGTCATTCTGGGTCATAAGGTAATTCATGGAAGTATACGGTACATACATAGCTGTGTAGAATACGGCGTTTACCAGGTTATACATGATAAATATGTAGACGTATTTTATAAATCCGGTCATGGATGCCGGGATACAGAACAGCAGCAGTGTGGAAACTGCCAGCGGAATACACATGCGCACCAGCCAGATCCTGGCCTTGCCGTGTTTGGATTTGGTGTGGTCCACGATTCCGCCCATGATCAGATCGCTGATACCGTCAAATACTTTTGACAGAGCAATGATCGTGCCTGCCACACCTGCATCCACGAAGGATACATTGGTCAGATAGATCATAAAGAAAGCTGACATGATGCCGTTTACCCACGCCATACCATAGTTGCCGATACCGTAGCCGATGCGTTCGCTCCAGCCTAATTTTGCTTTGGGGTCATTATGTTTTGATGCATAACTAAACATTTTCTTCTCTCCTTTTCAGGGCAGTGTTTGGTCTTTACTGCCTCAGTTGTAACGCTTCAGCCACGTTACCCTCAGTTTTCATAAAACCGCATGTCCTTCCAGAGTTCCATAAGCTTACTGAAATCCCGTATTTCTGTCCTGCTCACTCTGTCAAAGACACGGACCGGGGTGTGATATCCCGTGTATTTTGGCCAGTTCTCTTTATCGGGTTCCCCTGTTTTTATAAACCGGACCCAGGAACTGTGCATAGCTTCTATCAGCGTGTCTGCGGTTTCCTCCGTTTCCCCGTCAAAGATAAATCTGCTGAAAGCAAATTCTTTGTCGGCGAACATACAGGGAAGTTCATAAGCGTGGGAGGCTCCCATCCCTGTACTTTTCCCGGATCTTGAAACAAATTCAAAGCTATACAGCCACACATCCCCGTATGCTTTCTGGGCTTGCGCTGCCTTCAGGGAAGGCATACGAAAAGCGTAGTCTGTGGCAAAATTTATAAACGGTTTTAACTGTTCCGCCGGGACTTCTCTTTGTCTGTCTGATACTTCTTTCAGCTTCTGTTCTTCCGGGGAAGACTGGTAATAACGGATCATTTCCGGAAGCGCGGCGGCATGTCCGTTCTTTTCAAACATAGCAGCAGTCATGGCCCAGTTGTTTGGAAACCCCGTCTTTTTCGGATGGACGAACAGGGTCCCCTCATGCTTGTTGGTACCGATGAGAAGCTTTACGCCCTCTGCGCTGCCGCTGCGGATGGCATCAATGGGGCGTACGGGAAGCAGATCGTCCTGTATGGGGCCGGGAAGAAAGATTCCCGGGTTTTTGTACTGGTGCTTTTCTGCCACATAAGTATTGCCTTTCTGCAATTCAAAGGGATTTATCGTTCTGAGCTTCTGCAGATCCCCCACGTTCCACCCCATGCCTTCCAGAAACAGATCTATATTCTCTCCGGCTGTCCTGTGGGTGGCAATACAGTTCGGCAGGGGGCTTTGTGCGATTGCCTGGCTGAACATACCTTTTACGGCGGGAGCTGCCAGCATATGGATCACAGAGGCTCCGCCGGCTGATTCTCCGGCTATGGTGATGCGGCCGGGGTCGCCGCCGAAAGCTTTTATATTTTCATGGATCCAGGTTATGGCAAGAATCTGGTCAGATACACCGCAGTTACTCTCAAAATCTTCACAGCCGGGGTATGTTGTAAAGTCATAAAATCCCAGTACATTTAAACGATACTGAACGGAGACAAAGACAATACCTTTTTCCGCAAATGAGACACCGCTGTAAAGGGGAACGGACGCTGATCCCGTATTGTATCCACCGCCGTGTATCCACACAAGAACCGGCAGATCCTTTCCCTCCATGGGGCGTCTTATGTTCAGGGTAAGGCAGTCTTCGCTGCCTTTTAACTGTCCTTCGTCCAGTTGGACGGCTTCTTTTCCATAGTCTCCGGCGTCATAAATCCCTTGCCATGGAGCCACAGGCTGTGCTCTTTTAAAGCGCAGGCTGCCAACGGGAGGCTGTGCAAATGGGATGCCCAGATATTCCACCAGATTGTTTCTCAGATAGCCTTTTACTTTCCCGGATGTTGTATTTACCACGTATTCTTTCATTGCGGTTTCCTCATGATTTCTTCCTTAAAAGTGCCACTTTTTTCCCTGCTGCAGCTAGGTCTTCGTTACCGCCCGCTGCCTCCTGTAAGACATATGCCTTTAATCTTGGTCTGCAGTTCTTATGGGGTTCCTCGAAAAATCCGAAGTACACTTCTGCCCGGCCGCCGATCTGGTTTTTCTCTATGCCCTGCTTTTCCAGCATTCCTGTCTCGGTCAGCAGCCGGAAATTATAGATAGTCCGGACATAAGGGAGTTCTCCCGCAAGCTGCAGCAATTTACGTGTATATTCAGCCTGCATTTTTTCAAGCTTGGGATCTCCGCAGTCTGTAAAACCTGTTTCCGTTAGGATGACCTGTTTCTCTGCATCACCGTATTTGCACATGACACGATATGCTGCGTCGTTATAATCCTTCCACAGATAGTCCGGTTCCTCAATGTGCAGGAACAGATCCGCCTCTCTTTTATCCTGGCAGGTACTCATCTGATAGGGGTGCCATGCCACCAGGTCAAAGTAATCATCCGGGTCTGTGGACCAGAATTTTCCTGACCGGATGCGGCTGTAAATCTTGTCCAGAGTCCACGCGATTCCATACATGGGCGGCAGGAAGTCCGGCAGATTTCCTCCCAGCCAGGGCGTGCTCAGCGCCGGGGAAAAGGAAACAACTTTTGCATTGGGGTTCGCTCTTCTGATGCCCTTTGCGGCAAAATACATGAGGTCAACCGCTATGTCCAGCTTCTCCTCCGGGCTAAACGGCTCTGACATATCGCTGTCAAGAAATCCGTCAGGCTGCAGAAACGCATTGATGTTCCACTCATTTCCCACCTCCCACTGGGACACCTGGGGAAACAGGGATACCATGGTAAACCAGGACTGCTCCAGCATCTCAAGTGTCTGACGGTAAAGACTGCCTTTTGTCAAATCTCTCCTTGGAACTGCATGCCCTGTATGCTGAATACATCCCTCCGGCAGAAACCACTCGTGGCTCATGCCCGTCACTTCCAGATCCAGCTCTACTGCCCTGTCCAAAAGCTCTGTATGAGCGGAAACGGCCTCCTCATCAGGTGTAAGAGGGTCCTTCAGAATCTCTGTCAGATGCATCCAGGAACGGTATGCCGTACATCCCAATGCCTTTACCAAATCCAGATATTCTGCTGCCGGTACATGGGTATCCCGCTCCCGCTGGATCAGCGGTTCCCCGATTCCGTAAAAACGTTCTGAAATCATGTGCTTTCTCCTTTGATTGTCTTGTGTTTTGATGTATTTATAATAGCAGTGGACGGGAAATTGATATACTGTTATTTTGTTGTTTTTGTAATTATTTTGTTGTAATAATGATGTTGTGTGGGGATGGGGAAAGGAGGGAGGGAGCGTTTGGGGATGGGCGGAAAATATATCATTATCTGGTAAAATAATAAAACCCCTTTTGCATACAGACTGCTGCTCTGGTGTTACAGCCTGTATGTAAAAAGGGTTGTGTAATAATGTTACTTTTTGTTTCAATCCACATTCGGTAATTTCATAGAGTATGATTACGTCATATATGGATGCGAGGCTTGCTCTCATGTCCGTGGAGGATACGGTTTCTCCCCGTCCGTCACTGCCGCTGAGTTTGTTTTGGCGATTTATGCCTCCGCCTATAAAGGTGAGGAAATTTTCACACAGGCGCAGGCAGCACCTCTATATCTTCCGGTACCGTATACTCCACTTTACAGTTCCCATGTTCCAATTTCCATGACACCTGTATATCACCCACCGGTGTTTTTACTTTCCCTGACGCATGTGTCAGATATCCCGCTGTGGGAGCAATGCGGACTTTTCGGAATCCGGGTTTTGCGGGGCGTACCCCAAGCGTGACGCAGGGCAGTTCATATAAAATAAGAGCACCCCATCCGTGGCATTCACTCCTGGCATATGCCTCTGCTTCCACACAGGTCGTGCAATGATTTCTGACCATGTTTCTCCATATCTCCCAATACTGGTTTGTATATTGATACAGTCCTGTCTTTTCCAGAGCCCGAAAGAGATAGAAACACATGGCAACGGTACACTGGGTATACTTCTTATTTTTTATGGTTTCCAACAGATTCCCGGTCCCGGTAATTGTATCTACTGTATCTGTCAAAACCGCAAACACCTGGCAGTGCTGACTGTATTCCTCGACTCCGGGGCCGTCCTGAAGCATACTATTTTTCCCTGTACAATAGGTTCTGACAGCATTCCTGACTTTTTCCGCCTTTTCCGAAAATCTATGCGCTTCTTCCCTTCGGTCCAAAAATAACGCCAGTTTTGCAGCGTGCTGAAGGCCGTAAATATATAATAGACTTTCCATTGTGATTGGTCCATTCACCCCGGCCGGAGGCATTCCTGTGGTGTCGTTCCACTCCTCTGCCCAATCAATAAAAGACCAGAAGGGAGTCTCCATATTCATTCCGCCGATTTTCCCCACATATCCCTGCGGGGTCAGATTTCTATCAAAAAAGTTTAAAATCTGATGAATTGCCGGCATGTATTCCTCTATCAGCTTTTTGTTACCGAAATACATCATGTGGTCATAGACCATCAATATATAATAAACGGAAAATCCCGGAATCACATTGGGATTGCAGTTCGGATAGCAGCAGTTCAGCAAACCGTCATACCGCTGGGATCGTTTTAAATCGTCCAGACATTTCCTGGCCAGTCTGTCATCCGCGCTGACTGCATATGTGTAAAGAATCTGCTGCCTTGCATCCATTATATACTGGAGCTGCTCATAAAAAGGACAATCCTCGTAGCTTTCATGCATACACCGTCTCAGAGTTCTTTCGCTGATATCCCAAATGTCTGCTAAAGTGTTATCGGAGGTTGTAACCTCTGTCTGCACCTGCAGAGGGTATCCTGTTTCTTCGTAATGCATGCTGCAGAGTGTAAGCGGTTCCTGTCCTGTAATGATGTGCAGCCGTATAAAACGGAAGGTACGGAACCAATAAGGTTCATAGGTTTCCGGCATATCCGGACTGCCAAATCCCCCCACAGAATATGTGTCTTCATAGCCCTGCAGATGGCCGTTCATGTTATCTGCTCGGTCTCTTTTTACCGGGATTTTTTCCGGCCCTGTAAAACCATTTTGGACGTAAGCTTCCGAATAGAGGAATTGCACTTTGGATCCTTTTCCGTGACAAAATTCTGTTTTCAGATATCCTGTCATTTCTTCTCCTGCGTCAAGTTCTATAATTTCTTCGGTTTCTGCAGGGAATTTTAAAGTTTTTTTCCCATTTATAAAATCTGCCCAATCCTGACCAGTATATCCGGATTTTTTAACATCCATAACACCGGAAAACTGACGCTCTTTCCGGTACATAAAAGGGATAGTCCGGGGATATAAATTACCCGGGCTGATGGCTTTTGAAATCTGTTTATTGATATACGGTCTTGCCGCATCCCATAGGCTGTCATCATAGGTATCTGTCTTCCAGCCGAAGAGTTCCGGATTTCCTATGACATTTTCATGTATGATCAGGGGAGCAAAACGTTCCTCTTCCCGAATAAATAAGACGGAATCGTCTTTTTTGCATTTCCAGGATGCGTCGGCGGACAACACATATTGTTTTCCGCTGACAGTCCGTATTTCCCCCTTCACGTACAGGCCCGGTACCGGTGTACGGAACATTCCGTGATTTCCTTTTTCCGGGTCCTGGGGATAGCGGAGAACAGAGACTGCGATTACATTTATACCATCTTTCAGATATGGCATTATGTCAATGGTATCATAAAACCATATCTGCAGATTGCCTCTGGAAGGTCCTGCTTCTATGAATTTTCCATTGATATATAGTTTATAGCGGGTGTCTGCGGATATGTGCAGGGCTGCTTCCTTTATTTTTCCGTCTATGTCTATTGATTTGCGAAAAAACACGATTCGCGGCTTTTCCTTGTCTTCCGAATTCCAAGACGGGCTCCAGATCCAGTTTGAATCTTTCAGATATTCCATGGCAAACTCCTTTAGACAGTGTGATCGTTGGCAGTTTGATCAATGTCGTTCTGCCTGTGATTTTTCCTGTTTTGTTGATGGGAATTGGTCTGTAATATTGGGGAATATAGGTATGTATGGATTGCCGTTCCCACCGCTTCTGTTCCGTTTTTTGAAGATTCGTCGCTCCACTTGTGGTTGTCATTCCACTTATAGTGACAGAGAATCTTCAGTTATTTTGTTGAAGATATCTTAACAGGAATCTACAAATGGATATATCTGTATTTTGATCTTTTTGATTTTATTTTGTTCTTATTTTATTAGTGCTGTCTTTCTTTTGTTACTTTTTGCTATTCCTACGTTCTTTTGTCATTCCTCATATTTTATACATTTTTGTTTTTTCTATTTTTCTTCCAGAAATTCCGTTGGTTTATAGGATTCCCGGTACTGTCTTGGTGTCATGTTCTTTTTCGCTTTGAAAATTTTTCCAAAGTAACTTTGTGACGGAAAATTGACGTACTCTGCTATTCTCGGAATCGATTCCTCTGAATAAATCAAAAGGTTTGCAGCACGTTCAATTCTTATATCGTTCACATAGTCCTGGATACATATGCCTGTCTCTCTTTTGAAAATTCGTGATAAATAACTGCTGCTGATTCCCAGCTTACCTGCAATATCATCCAGATATACTTTTTCTTTGAAATGCTTCTTTACATAATCCTTACACTGCTCTGTATAACTGGAAGTATGGCGCTTAGTCTTCAGCTCACAGACACGTTTTGTAAGTTCCTCTATGGCATGATTCCGATAGGCAAGAATCTGCATAATATCTTTACATTCTGACCCTTTATTAATGTAATACCCGCTCATGCGATAAGCCGCATATGGCATTAATCCGCCCTCAATCGCCGCGCGAGCACACAAAGTCACACCTACAACCAGCATATTCCGCCAATGGGTCAGCTCACTGGCTCCCAGTTTTCCGACTTCCGCATCCATATCTTTTGACAAACGGACTGCCTCTTCCACATTCCCCTCACGCACCATATCCAGAAGTTTCCTCTCTTCCTGATAGGAATGGCGGTAAAAGTCTTCTTCCTCAGACTTTAAGGTAAACAAAATCTGCTCTTCCGTTTCCTGTTCTTTCGTGACCGGAACCAGATGATTGGCATCCAACAGCTGCTGATCCGTGTATTCTGCATCGCACACAATTTTTGCAAGTATGCAGACTGTCTGAAGTATTTCAGTAACCGTAAACTGGCGAAGGTTCTTCTCTGCATCTTCCGGGATACCATATGCGCGATAGAACTTGTGTCTTTCAATTTTATTAAAGAAAACCGTGCACATTGGGCCAGCCAGATAGTACGCATCTGGTGCCTTGATACAAACAAAATAGGCCTGGTAATCGTCTTTACAGATGTATGGAACTGTTTGTTTTTCTGCATTTTCTGCCAGGAAACACTGCAGTTCTGCGCAATGGTGTAAAGGATTGTGAGCAGAATTTTTCTGATATGAAATGATGTTGTTATCTTTTAAAGAAAATATACCAATGCCCTGCAGCTCTGACAGGTTCGTTAACAGGTATCGGGATTGTGGCGTTTGGCTTTTCTGCATTGTTTCAAACCTTCTTTGCTGTTTTTTGGCTGATGGCTTTTTCTGCTGCCTGCAGCCGGATCAGATTTTTTTCTGACGCCGCAAAGTCTCCAGAAAGGCCCGGCATCCTTCTACAATATCGGAATATGTTGTTTCAAAATCCCCTGTATACCATGGGTCTGCGATGTCTCTGGGATGCTCGGAAAAATCCAGCAGGCGGCAGATCTTATGTTCCGGATCGTGGCCTGCAATGCGGTTCATGTTACGGATGTTCCACGCATCCATGCCTATGAGGTAATCATATTTTGCGTAATCTGATTTTTTCATCTGCACCGCGTATTTGCCCGCTGTGGAAATGCCTACTTCACGAAGTTTGTTCCTGGTTCCGTGGTGTACGGGATTGCCGATTTCTTCTGTGCTGGTGGCAGCGGATGCGATGTAGAAATTGTTGGATAGGTTTTCTTTTTGGGTTATGTCTTTTAGGACAAATTCGGCCATGGGGGAACGGCAGATGTTGCCGTGGCAGATGAATAGTACTTTTATCATTTTTCTATAACTCCTTATAGGGTCTGTATTTCTTCTCAAACGCTTGATTTTACAGGATTTCTGGTCTAATCCGAAGTCCTCGTTTTTCAGAGTATTTTCTCAAATTGCTTCATGTTTTTCTTTCTCTCTCAGCGAAAGTTCCCGCTTTTTACCTTTGGGGGTTGGGTCATTCCTGTCTAAACGCCAACTATAAACATTTTTCTCTTTTCCGTCCTCATCAATATAACGGAACCGATACCTCCCGTCTGTACGCTGGTACTCACCCTCACGCAAAATCCGATTGCGGTTATCTCGTCTTTTCTCACTCATCGAATCTCTCCTTTCAAAAAAAGGAGAGCCAGACTTGCAAGATTATTGTACCACAAGTTTGACTCTCCGTATAGTTTTATCATAGGATATCGGCAATCTGCCATTCTCTTTTTTCAGAAACTTTTTATACTGCAGTTGCCTGATCCAGATACCGTTCAAATTTCTGTCTTTTTATCAATGCTCTGTTTCCGTTCCTCACATAGAAATCTTCATTGGGATGTTCGTCAATGAGCATTCTCAGCTTGCCTTCTCCAATATGATAATATCCGGCAGCTTCTTCAATGGTCAGCGTATATCTACACCAAACTGGAATATCTGCATAATTTTTTTCATTTTATGTCAGTATTTTCGCAAGAAATTCCTTCGTCCGTTCATTCTCTGGCCGCCCAAATAGTTCTCTTGGCGGCCGGTCCTCCAGAATCACGCCGTGATCAATGAATAACACCCTATCACTTACTTCTCTGGCAAATCCCATTTCATGTGTTACAACAATCATCGTCATTCCGCCTTCTGCCAGTTCTTTCATAACGTGAAGTACCTCCCCGACCATCTCCGGATCGAGAGCAGAAGTCGGCTCGTCAAAGAGCAGGACTTTTGGATTCATTGCCAGCGCACGTGCAATGGCCACGCGCTGTTTCTGTCCGCCGGACAGCTTATTCGGATAGGTGTCCGCCTTGGACTCTAAACCGACCTGCCTCAGCAGTTTCAATGCTTTCCCGGAGCATTCCTCCTCGGGCAGTCCCAGTACTCGCATCGGAGCCAGCATAATATTACGTTTTACTGTCATATTAGGAAAGAGGTTAAAATGCTGGAATACCATTCCCACTTCCTTGCGGTAATCATCAATCTTCAGTCCCGGATCCAGGATATCCCTGCCGTCCACTTCTATACCTCCGCCGTCAGGCTGTTCTAGGAGATTGATGCATCTCAGGAAGGTGGATTTTCCTGATCCGGACGGTCCAATCACGCAGACACACTCGCCTTTTCTGATTTCCGTACTGATATCTTTCAGTACCCGTACCTGCCCGAAACTTTTCTGCAGATGTCTGATCTTAATCACTGTCCCTCAGCCTCCTTTCAAACTTCCCGAGCAGGATTGTCAGAAGTTTTACAATAACATAATAAATCACTCCTGCGGCGACAAGCGGAATAAACATCTGATATGTTCTGGAGGACACATAGCTAGCAGCTTTCGTAAGATCCAGAATACCCACATAGCCAAGAATAGACGTCTCTTTGATCAGCTGGACAAATTCATTTCCGAGTGCCGGGAGGATATTTTTCACTGCCTGGGGCAGGATTACAAATGACATAGTATCCGTATATGACATTCCAAGCGATCTGCCTGCCTCCGTCTGTCCTTTATCCACAGCAAGAATACCGCCGCGGATCACCTCGGAAACATAAGCTCCGCTGTTAATCCCGAAGCTGACCACGGCCGCCAAATATCCCAGTCGGCTGTGGAACACTGCAAAATAAATAATCATCAGCTGCAGCACAGACGGAGTTCCGCGGATAATGTCCACATACAACGCCGCAATGCCTGCCACGATACTCTTTCGTTTCATCCGGTCGGCTCGAAGTCTCACAATCGCTACAAACAGACCGATCAAAGTCCCAACCAATGTGGAAAGTATTGAGATCAGAATCGTAATCTCCACACCACTCACATAATACTGCCAGCGGTTTTCATCTAGGAAAATAAATTTCAGTTTTCCCAGGAAACCCTGCTCTTCATCTGCGGCAGCCGTATCTTCTCCCTCACCGGAGAAATATTTTTCATACAGTTCATCATATGTGCCGTTTTCTCTTACCTTAGCCAGCCCTTCGTTAATCAGTTCAGTAAGTACGGTATTCCCTTTCTGGATGCAGAATACCGTATCTTCTTCTGTCCCCGGCACCTCCGTATATATAATGCCGGTCGTCTGGTCGCAGTAAATCTCGGCCATGATTGTATCTATCACGACTGCGTCCGCTCCCTGGTTCATCAGTTCCATAACTGCGCTGGACGCCGTCTTAAAACGTTTCACATCAGCATCTTCCACCATACCGTAATCTGTATTTTCACCAGATACGATCAGATCACTCATAGAACCTTCCAGAACTGCCACTGTCTTTCCTGTCAGATCAGCGAATTCGGTAATGTCTGCACCTTCATTGCAGATGATACTCTGGGAACCGGTATAGTAAACATCTGAAAAATTTACACTTCTCTCCCGTTCCTCCGTCGGTCCCACCGCAGCTGCGATAATCTGTATATCTCCTGCTTCCATTGATCCCATCAGCGAATCAAATGGCAGGTCGTTCCAGACCAGTTCAATCCCCTGTACCTCAGCAATGGCTTCAAGCAGGTCATAATCAAATCCTGTCAGTTCTCCGTCACTGTCCCGGTATTCAAAAGGTGAATACTCGGCATTTGTTCCCACCACGATTTCTTTCGTCTGCTCCGCCGCATTCAGAGTAAACATCCCGTCTGCGGGCAGTAAAACTGCGGAGCCGGCAATTGTCAGAGCTGTCAGAAGCAGGAACAGGATTCCTCTCTTTTTCTTTATAATCAATCTCATATTTGCTTCCTTTTCTCTTTGCTGCCCTGCCGGATCACAGGGCGGATTCTGTTTCTCAGTTTCAGATAATATATGGCTCGTACGCTTTTATATTCCGCAGATCCGCTGCTGCCGGATTATTGAAATAATCAAACTCCGTGATCTCCTGTCCGAGATACCCCATGTAGTTATGACGTTTCAGCGCTCTCAAGAACTCTTCGAGGTCGTGGGTCCCGTCGCCCCAGATAAGATGTCCGTACGGATTGCCATCAATAAAGTGCATATGGATAATATCTTCGCCCAGAACGTCAAACCACTGGTCGATAGTCTCTCCTGCGACTCCCATAGCCGTCGTGTCGATCATTGCTTTGAGATTTGGATGGTTTACTTCATCCAGCATCCGTTTTACATCCTGCACTGTTGTAGCCAGATTGGATTCCTGCGGCCGCAAAGATTCCATTGCCAGACGTATGCCGCGCTCTTTCGCGTATTCTGCAAGCATGGACAGCATCTCTCTTGAACGTTTCCACGCTTCCTCACGTTCTTCATTCCAGTATCCCCATCCGGAATTGATGGCCATGATCTCCGCGCCCAGTTCTTCGCCTGCATCCATCGCCTTCTTAAAGTACCCAAGGCTCTTTTCAAACTGCTCTTTCTCCTGTGCGGCAAATTGATACTGATATGTACAGTTTTCCGGTGTGATGACACGGAGTGTCAGATTCCGGTCATTCAGAAGTTTTCTCACTCTTTTACAATCTGAATATTCCAGATAGCTCAGGAAAAAATGCGGTGTTCCGGGCCAGAATTCAATCGTCCGGATTCCCGCCGCTGCCTGTGCATCCAGAAAGTACTCCAGTGAATAAAACAGGTAATGGATATTCATTCCTGCAATCTGTTCTCTTTTGATCATTTTTTCCAAAGTCGTTCTCCTTTGGATCCTTCCCGGATCCTTTGTTTTTATTACTCAATCTTGCTTCCCATATATTTGTGAAATTCCGGATCTTTCGGCAGGTTCAAGTCTATCCCTCTTGCTCTTGATGCGAGCACAAAAAGCATTTGCTGTGGCAGCATATACTCCAGCACAGAAAAATCAGAATCATTGATAAAATGGCAGCACAGAACATTCGCGCACTGGCCTTCCGAACAGGCAGTCTCCGGAAGATTTACCGCATAATGCCGGTATCCTTTCTCCCTGTAATAGCCGTACAATTTCTCCATTCTCATTTTTTCATATCCGTCTGCCGGAAACAGGTACAGAAAATCCGTATCCTCTGTCACTGCATTGTATATTCCATGCATAAATTCCTCTGCTTCATACCCCCTGACAGGAAATCGGCAGGTCTCGGAAAATTTCAGACACCCCTCCAGAAGTGATGCCCGCATGCTGCTTCCGGTGATCAGCATCAGGTCCCTGCTATTCACAAGTTTATCCGCTGTTCTTTTACACCATCCGAAGCTTTCTTCAAGAATCCCCGGCATATTGTCGGTTACCCTGCGGAGCCGGCTGATATATTCCGCTTTCTGCATGCCGGTAATCCTGCCCGTTTTCTCAGCAGCCATAATAAAAAAAAGGAACAGTGTCAGAACGGTAGCTGTATATCCTTTGGTCGTGGCTCCGGCATCTTCATACCCGCATTCCACATAAAGAACAGCCTCTCCGTGCCGTGTAATCTCCGCCTCGTACTCTCCTGTCACTGCAACCGTGCAAAATCCCTTTTTCCCCGCCGCATCAAGCGCTCGGATGACTGCTGTGCTCGTGCCCTGCTGCGAAATTCCGATCACCAGTGCTTTGTCTGAGACAACATCCATCTCTTCCATAACTGTTACTGGGTATACGGGAGTCACCCGTATACCCAGCAGTTTCTGTGCAAAGACAGAGGCTCCGACAGCTGCATTGTAGGATGAGCCGGATCCTGTCAGAATGACCTCACTGATCTCTCCGCGGATTCCCTCCCTGTCGAATATTTTCCCGCAGTCCTGCAAGACAGACGCCTGACCCTCAATAATTCTGCTCAGAATATCCGGTGTTTCACCGATATACTCCAGTGCGTCTCCATGATAGATCATCAGTCCTCTCCTCTTTTTTGTTTTATATTTCTCTTGTAATTGTCTTTCCGTATCCGAAAGCACCGTCCAATGTGCATACATGCGCGGCAAATTTGGATGCTTCTGCTAGAGACGTCCGGATTGCATCCGGTTTCTCTGCACCTTTCTTTAACTGATCGATATAGCAGTCCATGAAAGAAGTAAGGAACGAATCCCCTGCCCCCATGGTATCCACAACCTCATCGATCATTGTCGCCGGCTGTACATAAAACTGCTCTCCGTCATACATGATGCATCCCTTTGATCCTCTTGTAAGAGATACCAGTTCCGGTCCCAGAGAATACATAAATTTCAGATGTTCTTTCGCCGCGTCTTCATCGCCGTCAAAGGAACAGAATGCATATGTCACATAGGGCGCATATTTTTCGTAATATTCTTTTGAAGAATCGTCCGAGAAATCAAAGGAAATCCTGATTCCCGCCTCTTTCATCGGCTTTAACTGTGATTCTGTATAGCAATAATTTCCGGTGTGGACAAAGTCAAACTGTTTCATATACTCCAGATCAAACCGATCCAGAATATACGGTGTCTTACCTCTGACTCCGCCCTCATTGTAATCACCGAAAATGCGGTCACCCTCATTCAGAGTACATTTGGACCATCCGTTCTCTCCGACCAGCTGTTTGCATTTAACTGTTTCAATCTCAAGCTCCTGCAGCACGGAAATAACAAACTCAGCAATATCGTCACTTCCAAAATATCCCATATATGCAATACGGTTTGCTCCGAACATTCTGGAATAAGCACAGAGGTTTACACAGTTTCCTCCCGGATACATCATGTGCGAATGCTCATAAATATCTACTACGTTATCGCCAAATCCTAAAACATTTGTATTATATTTTGCCATCGCTATTCTCCTTAATACTCTACAACACCCATATATCTTCTCATATCAAGCGGATGTCTTCTCTTATCCTGAAGTCCTGTACGGTATGCAACAGTCATTGCATAGAATACCATCGGACAGAAATATTCGTTTACGCTCTCGTCGATCGCATCAATGCCAAGTTCGACTGCATCAATAACTTCATATTTCTTCGCATATTTCTTAAGGAATGTGAGTGCCCTTTCATCCATAACTCTTGCCTTGCCGGTTCCCATAAGCAGGATATAAAGATGATCTTCATCTGTACACTCGAACGGGCCGTGGAAATATTCGCCTGAGTGCAGGTAGCAACAATCCATCCACTGCATCTCCTGAAGAGAACAGATGGAAAATCCATATGCCTGTGAGTAGGAAGCGCCGGATCCTATGATGTAGAGGAACGGTTCATCGAAATATTTCTCTGCGAATACCCATGTACGGTTCTGTACTTTCTTCACAGCTGCGCGTACGATACCGTCAGCCTTCTCCAGTCCGTCCAGGACTGCTTCATATTTTGTATATCCAGGCTCCTGCATCTTCATCAGCTCATTTAATACTCTGATAACGATGCCCTGCGGCCTTTCTCTTTCATTTGTATCATCTTCCCAGCTGTATACGACCGAATTCATATCCTCCTGTGCGCAGATTGATTCCGGATTGTGTGTCATAGTGATGATTGCGGCGCCTCTTTCTTTTGCAAGTCTGGCAGCTTCAACGGTCTCTTTTGTATTTCCTCCATGTGAACACAGGATAACGAGTGCTCCTCTTTTCAGAAATTTTGATGGTGATACGGTCATTTCTCTTGCTGTCAGCCAGTGTGAATGCATTGTCTCTGACTCAGAATTTATAAAATAGTACCCCGGATACAGATCTACAAGAGAGCCCCCGCAGGCTGTAAGGAATACATCGTTGATCTTTCCCTGTTCCTCATAGATTTTTTTGATAAGTTCTTCCGGTCTATTGCTCATAATTCAATTCTCCTTTTCTACTTTTATAAAATATTTTTTTAAATTGCACAAGAATTGTGCACCTTCTATATCTTCTCGCGTTCCTCCGCGATATATCATAATTTAAAGGCCTGCTGATATTGTACAGAATGCAATTGCAAGTACTGCAAGAATAATCCATACTTTCCAGATTGTTTTCCACCACTGTGCAAAGGAAACCCGGCACACCGCAAGTCCTGCCACTGTTGTTCCCGCTACAGGGCTCAGCAGATTCGTAAGCTGATTTCCGTACTGCAGTGCTGTAACTGCCGCCTCCGGATTTACGCCGTGAAGATCGCAAAGCGGTGCCAGAATCGGAATAGAAAGTGCAGCCAGTCCTGAAGAGGACGGAACAAGCAGTGTCAGCAGAGACTGAACCACATAGAGTACAGCTGCAAATACAACGTTATTCGAATTTGCCACCAGATTACTCAAAGCATTCAGAATCGTATCAATAATTTTTCCGTCCTGAGCCACTACCATAATACCGCTGCAGAAACCAATTACCATAGCGGCAAATGCGATATCCTTAACACCTGTAATAAACTCTTCCGCAATCTCTGTCTCAGTAAGTCCACCGAAGATTCCCATCAGAATCCCCATTCCAAGGAAACACATAGAAAGTTCATTCATATACCATCCAAAATTAACCAGCCCAAACACAACGATGACCATACCGATCACGAATGTTGCAAGCACCAGTTTCTGGCGAAGTGTCATATTCTGATTAAAATCAACATCTTCTCCGCCCATTTCCTTTCTCTTGTGCAGATCATCCTGAAATGTAATTGAATTTTCAGGATTTTTCTTAATTTTGATAGCACGCCATGTAACAAATGCAATGATAACTGCCATCATAATTACCCACTGGATCATACGGAAAACCAGCTGCGGATTTCCCTGAATCCCGGCAATTCCCTGTGCCACTAGCACGCAAAACGGATTCACTGTTGATGCCGCATATCCGACTGTCGCCGACAGACAGACTGTCATAAATGTAGTCATGGAATCATACCCCATTGCAAACATTATCGGCATAATCAGCAGATAAAATGGAACAAGTTCGTCCGACATACCGAATGTACTTCCTCCCAGACCGAACAGGGCCATCAGGATCGGTATGATCAGCACATCCTTTGAACCGAGTTTTTTAACAACTTTCTGAATTCCCATATTCAGCGCGTTTGTCTTTGCCATGATCTGGAACACTCCGCCAATGATAAAAACAAAAGCAAGTACCTCTACCATTGACTGAATGCCTTTTCCTGGAGCCATCAGCACCTCAGTGATTCCCTGTCGGAGACTCGTACCATCTTCTGTGATTTTTGCAACAGTATGATAGGTTCCTGCAACTGCGACTTCTCTTTCGCCTGTAGAAGTCTCCATGATCGTCCTCTCAAATTCACCGCTTGGCAGGATCCAGGTGAGGATTGCCACAACGATTATCAGGAAGAAGATCAGAGTGATTACATGAGGCATATGTATCTTGAATTTTTTCTTCTCTGCCATTACTCTCTTCTCCTTTTATTTTTTATATACCGTCTTTCCGTCCATGATTGTCATAACTACGCCTGCGCTTTTTACATTTGCAGAATCTGCGTGAAGAAAATCTCTGTCAAATACTGTAATGTCTGCAAGCTTCCCTTCTTCAAGCGTTCCGAGCTTATCTTCCATAGAAAGGTTTCTGGCTCCACCGATGGTCCATGCTTTCAGCATTTCCGATACTGTAATGGTATTTTCCGGCTGGAACGGAGTATCCAGACCATCCAGATATCCGCCGCACGAGTAATAGATTGACTCCGGCAGACTTGTGATCAGAAGAGGCAGATCCGTCGCCCCGCTTAATATCATACCAGAATCCTGCATCTTCCTGCGGTTCCAGTAATTCTTTCTTCTCTCAAATCCGATTGTTCTGCTGATATTATCAAGCAACACCTCCGCAGGATCCAGTGACATGATTTGGAAATAGAGTTCTGCTGTCACCCCCAAAGCTCCAAGTCTTTCCAGATCAACGGGATCGGTAAATTCCATGTCCGTAATGGCATGGCGGTTCTTCAACTGCCCGTCTTCCTTTTTACACTTATCATAGATCTGTGTGATCTTTCCTACTGCACCGTCTCCCTGTGCATGAAGAGACCATCTGAAATCTTCCGCATCCGCAGCAAGTACGTCCGCCTCAATCTCATCATAAAGAATATCCAGCGTACAGGTAAACGTCTGTCCCTCATATGGCTTTTTGAGATCTCCCTTATTTGCCGCAATGGTCCCGTCCGTCATCCTGTTAAATCCACTGAATCTTACCTTGTCTCCTGTAAACTTTTCTCTCATCTTTCTTGCATAAGGAAGATTCATTCTTTGTCCTACCGGCTGGGACATGAAGAAGAATCTGAGATGCAGGTCTTCGGAATCTTCCATTTCCTTCAGGTAATCCGTAAATCCATAGAAATCATCGAACCCCATCTCCTTTACCGTTGTTACGCCCCGGGAATTCATCATTTTCATGTAGTCTGAAAATTCCTTTTCAATAAACCCACGGTCATTCAGATATTCCCTCATAATGCGGTAATAGCTTTCAGGATAACAACTCTCCGGCGTAAATCCGTAAGTCTCTCTTGCCTTCCGGTTCATAATACAGGTTGATCTGTCAGCCGCAAAAAGGATAACCGGTCTGTCCGGATACTCTGCTTCCAGCATCTTTTCACCTTCTGCCTGATTCCATTTCTCCGGAATCCAGCCATGACCCAAAATTGCGCCCTCTGACCCCTTCCCGCCCTCATAGTTCTGCAGTGTCTTCAGCCCCTGCCCATTGTCCGTCACATCAGACATATCCGCGCCGACATGAAATACTGCATATCCGGTGAAAAACGTGTGTGTGTCTGTAATCCCCGGCATAACAAGTTCCTCATCAAACTGTAGGAATTCGTCTGCTTGATCTGTGATCTCCTGCGTTGGAGCCCCGGTTCCGGCTTTGACGATCACATTGTCTTTCAGACATATATAACCTTCGTATGAATCGTCTCGGACGCTGTCAAACAGGTGCTTTGCAGCTATCACCTTTGAGAATTTTTTCTCCATTTCTCGTTCCCTCCTCTCTTGCTTTTGATTATATCATCTTATAACGTTATAATACAATATGACCTTTCCGGTGCATTAGAACTTTGTTAGTAATAAATATTTTTAAAATCAATTTTTTGTAGTAAATAGACAAAAAAAGAGCTTAAAAACAGCATTTCTCATTTTGAAATGTCTCGCTTATAAGCTCTTCTCACTTTCAGATATAACCTTTATAAACTACCGGTTCAGATTGAAATCCGGTATCGTCCGCCCGCTATGATCTCATAGCTGATATACAGCGGATTTTCCTCTTTATCATTGATATAACTGGTCAGAATCATAACCGGTTCACCAGTGCTCATCTTCAGATATCCCGCAATCGACTGAGGGATCATACGCACCTCCACCGTACTGCGCCCTTTCTCGGATTCCTGTACATTGTATTCCTCGCTGAGCATGCGGGTGAACGATCCGCCTTCAAGACGTTCCGCCTGCAGATCCGGCACTCGACTTACCGGTATGTAGATATGTTCATATATAATCGGCAGATCATCCGCCGACAGGACACGTTCGATATGGTACAGGCGGGAATCATCCTGAATCTTTAGAAATTCCTTCTGCCAGTTCTCCGCATCCATGACCGTGCAGGAAATGATATGAGAGGACGGCCGTCTTCCATTTGCTATACAGGCCGCGGAAAAACTCATATTGTTATCATTTTCAATCTTCCTATAAATCCGTGGTGCTTCTACAAATGTACCCTTGCCTTGACGTTTTACTAAAACTCCTTGAACACAGAGTTCTTCAATTGTTCTTCGAACAGTAATCCTACTCACTTGATAAAGTTCTGAAAGTTGAATTTCCGTAGGAATCTGATCTCCTGGCTTATAACATCCGCTCTGTATCTGTTCTTTTATTTTCTTCATTAGCTGCATATATAATGGTTGTTGTGAATTTTTATCAAGTTCCATATACAATTGTCTCCCTTATCCTATAATAAATGCAGCCGAACGTGCTATCAAAAACTTTGCAGTGGGCCGCCGCAACTGGCTGTTTTCAAAGAGTATCCGTGGGTCAGAGGCCAGCGTAGCCGTATACAGTATCACAGAAACCGCCCTTCTGTTACAATTAATGGTTTCGGATTAGCAAAGAAGTATTTATAAAATATAAATTGACTATACGCTCTTTCTCTTCCATTAAGATATGCGATGCATAATATATAATAAAATATACATAAGCATAATACAGATTGATAGAGAGCATATCTTCCTACCATTTTCGTCAACACTTGCGAAACACAAGTCCATAATCTAACCACACGTTTATATAATCAAATTTTATCACGAATAGTAATCATTCTCAATACAATTATTTTGCACTGGAAGTACTGAAAATAATTAACAAATAATCGTCATACCAGAACGCCTTTCAAAAGTTGTAAAATCCCTTCTACCATCCAAAAACCTACATAAAATAAGGAAATTTAATAAAAATGGCAATTCCTGCCATGGCAGACGAATAGTATTTTTATCATGTTTGCATTTCTCCTTATATATTAGTTTTTCCTTGATTTTACGGGGGGTACCGAATTCCCCCATTTAAGGGACACTTGCATATTAAAAGAAGATATACATTTTTGCGTTATCTCTCTTGTCCTCTACAAAGAATCAAATTATGACAACTGTTGTATTCTTTCTTTATAATCCTTAATCACCACATAAATAATATTTACCCTATATGGTCTATAAAGATTGTTTTATTTAATTCCTTTGAATATATATCCATTTCACTTAAACTGATTTTCCATAGCACTTTCCTTTCTATCATTCGCTTAATTTATAGTATTAATATTTCCGCAAAATTCTTCCACATTCTGAAACATTATCTCCAGCCTATCAATCTTCTTCTCCGTATGATAATGCCCACAATACCACTTCTGATATTCCAGCTTGTCCTCTATCCCATCTAGCCATTCTTCCGTAGACTTATCTACTTTGCTCTGGTCAACGCCTGGCAGGAACACTTCCACCGGCTCATATTTCAATGGTGTGGTATGACTCAGCACCACATCCACCTTCCACCCTAGTTTATCTAACTGAGCTTCCACATACTTCTTTATTTCCTCTGATGGCTGTTCATCTTCCCACCAGCCGTAACCGTAAATCAGCCGGAACATTTTATCAATGCTGTACGCTCCACCCATGACAATCACCTGCTTCCCATCCAAATCAAACACTTCCCCGTCTTTTGCAAACAACAGATGTGGATATTTTTCTTCATAGTAAACCGTACCGCCGTGCCAGCTTTTTTCTTTATAACTGTCTATCGTATACGGTCTCTGCTCATGATTCCCATGAATGCAGAAAAGCGTAATCGACAGAGATTCCAGAAATCTTTTCTTTAAACTATCCTGTTTCTGTCCGCTGAAATTTATCCCAGCATCTCCAAGTATAATCAATATATCTTCACGACTGGTCTTTAGCCGCTCACAAAATTCTTCTATTCGTCCAAATTGTCCGTGGGTATCACCTGTTATGTATATCATTTCCAATTCCTTTCCGGATGCCCGCCCTTGGACGGCTCCCTTTATTTAACCATATCATTTCCCTCTTCAACCAGAACTGTCACCGGAGTATCCTTTGTAAATACCCCGTCCTCCAGCCATGCTCCTTTTAACATAATCGCTGGTGTCGGCTTATAATTATATCCGGACTGCTCACAGACTTTCAATGCCCATTTATCTTTCTTCATAATTTCGGCCATCCTTTCTGTATATTTCGATAACACTGCACCATTTGCACGGTATTTTAAGACTCTTACGCAGAATTCTGTCCTTAGTGATTTAAAACTTTGACCCCATTTTTCCGGAACAGCGGTTTCACCGCATCGGTATACCCATCTCTCTGAGAAGGTTCCTTCTGGATGCTTTTGTCTCCTGACTTTTACTTGAGCGAATAATATCCATATTTTCCTGTATAATACAGACATCATTCGCTACCAGAATATCCATTATTTTTCTGAGTTGTTCCTCAGTTTGAATGACTTTATCTGGGCTATTTTCAATTACGGCATTCTGCTAAGATAAGAAATTTTTCTCGTGCTTTTTAATCCATATCATAAAGCTAGCTCAATTTGCTCATGCAGCTTTGCAGCATCCTAAATGTTGCATTCGGATGCTTGTTAAATTCTGCAACATTTTCACTCTTCACGATGCTTCCATCACGAATGATATGAATCATGTCACTCTCAATCAAAACTTTCGTCTCCCCAAACTCAAATGCAGTGGATCCCTCTTCATCCAAAATTCGGGGATCTGTTCGTCTCTTTAATTCTATAAAGAAACGATAATCCGCCTCATTGCGCAAACGCAGTTCTGAGTATGTCTTTGCGGTACTCAGCAGAAAATAGTTTGTATAAGCAACCGGATTAGGTCCGCTCTCTTCCATGGTAATGATTTCCGGAAGTTCATGCCATTGTAAGACTTCAAACACATGATAATCCTTAGAACTATGTTTGCTGGCTCCGGGCAACTGTGACCGTTTTCTCTGACTGTAAGATATGAGTTCTCCGTAGTACCGAATACCGGAGCCTTTTTCATATAGCGCTACATACCGTATTGGCAGGTTCACTTTATCAAATCGACGAGTCCAGTACAACTTAGATTTCAGGAACAGCTGCAGGTGGTCCGAATCTGTAACAAGACCAATCAGCACATCTCTCTTATTCCAATCTACAGTACGAATACGCTCCTCCATACCTGCAGGAAGAGTCGCTCTTTCAAACGCTGACTCGGGTGAATCCGTAATCAGATCGTCCAGCAACTTTGTAACAAGTGAAGTTGCACTTGGAAGAAACGGCAAACCGCCAATGTTGACACTTTCTATGCTTCGGTAAAACCTATGATTCTTATATACTTCCTCCTCTGCATATGGAAACAAAATATAAGCGCCGAACATAGTTTTCTCAAAAGTAAATCTGGAATCCGGATTCTCATAAACAATAGAATCACGATAACGATGCATCGTATTGATATCATCCACTTTGGGACCTGGTTTGGTATCCGGATAAAATGAGCTGTCTGGATTCATTTCAATGCGGTACTTCGCATCAAAAACATATTTATAGGCATTCTTCGATCCTCGTTTTTCAAGTTCAAGAACATTATCCGGACGCTGATGCACTGTCTGAGTCTTTGCCTCAGAAGGATTGTAGGTAAGATAGAACCTTTCATCGATTTGGGTATTTACGAATGTTATCTTCGAAGGCTTTCCCTTGACCAAATCTACTGTGACCCCCTTCCGATCAACCTTGATAATATCCGGTGATTTCAATTCATATCGCTCTTTCAGAATGGCATAAAGCTTAATGAAACACCAATATTCATAGAGCTGCGCAGTTTCTCTTACAGACATTCGGAAGATGTCGCCACCAACAGAAATGCCATTCTGTAGCATCAGATAATACTTGTACAGTTCACGATAACCGGGAGCCATACCGAATACAAGTGACATACTTTGTGCTGCACTGTACTCAGATACATCCGCCAGAAACGAAGAGGCAAGAATACGCTGCAGTTCTCGCTTTATTCTGTATGCCTTATCCAAAATCGACCGCTCAGGTTTTTGGGTGCTCTTGATATATCTTTTCAGGAAATCATCAATGTGTCGTATGGTGGAACGCAACATGAACTTGACCAAACGGTTTTCCTGTGTATCATAGGTAATCTGCTTGCGCACAGAAAGCACACGCTCCGCCAGAATTCTTGTCCCCCCCTTTCTTATGTATTCAGGATGCTTCTGTAGCCACTTTTCAGAGTTTGAATCTGTTCTCCGTGCTTTATAATGCGGAACGACTTCGTGGATCGTTACCAGTTTGTGATGGGGAACAGCAACGATTCGATTTACCGACTGAAGATATTTGCTGCATATTGTTTCTAAAACAGTAAAAAATACGGCCGACACCTCGTTCTTTTTATGGTTCGGAACGAACACTTGATAAGTCTTCTTCATAAAGTCGAGGACACTTTCACTGATCAGGTCATTAATGTCCGCCATCATTTCTTGATAATCCTCTTTATAATTGACCTTAGTGGGATAGACTTCTATCCGAATGGAAATTACTGTCTTATTATTTGCAGCTACATTGAAATCGCAAAAACCGACATTGTTTCCGAAATTAATAACTCCGGACAATAATGATGCATCATCGTCAAGCACCCGGCAAATTCGTTCTTCAATTAGATTGCTGTTACTAAAGAATTCAAGCGCTTCTCCATTTCGAGCTTTTATGGTGACAACATAATCGGTCTGCTCAAAGAATAACGGTTTTACTTTGAATTCATGCACCGCCATTCCTTCATGGTCAAAATATTCCTCTGACATTTCCTGTACAGGAACACTGATTCGTTTTATATCTGAAGCAACGACTTTCAGGGAAGAAGACGCATCACCGTTTACCACAGCACCTGCATTCTGCTTCCCTTTCGTTTTTATTACTATATCAACATACGCTGTTCGGACCTCTAATAACTTATCAGAGCCAGTAGGAAGTGAAACCATCGTCTTCAAACCTCGTCATCATATATCCAATCTTCTTTGCGCTTTCCGGATATTTTGCAGTATATGCCATAACTCGCATCTGCTCGCCAACATTACCTGTATCTGCATCAATTCCGGAAGCAGAACCACTACAGAACTTAAAGAGATCGATCAATAAAGTTTTAACTGTAAAAGAACTGCCCTGAATCCTCGGCAGGATTTTCTGCATGATCTGGTTATCCATTGCCTGATTATATGTAAGCAGTTCTCCTGCCTTCTTATTATTCAGCATATAGAAAACAATCTCATCACGTACACGGAAGCCTACATTAGCATTTGCCTTGGCAAGAAACTTGTTCATTTCCTGAAGTTCCACGCAAACCTTCTGTACAAAATCTTCTTCCTCTGCACAATCAATAGCCAGAATCAGATACTCTGTGCACAGGAAGCTGTTAGATAATGCCTGTGGTTCAACTGTACCAACTGTACGTTTTTGTGGAATCAGATCCACATAGTTGAATTCTATGGTATTGGCACGATCCAGGACTTTCTTGCTGAATGGGAAGGTCGTTTCATCCATATTGACGGTACCGACAACATAAAGGTTATCCGGAATTCCACCTTCATACTGTGCTATGCCTTCTGTTTTGATTCTACCCTCACTCTTATAACGAGACTCGATAACTGACAAAAAATCACTCAGATAATACTCCACACGTGCCAAGTTCATCTCATCGAAACAAAGAAATACGGGCTTGTCTGGATTTTCAACAGCTGCATCAAAAGCACTGCAGACAGGACCCTGAATAAAGTGACCGTTAAGGTCTGTATGTCCGAAAAGGTCACTGCCATCGCTCCAGTCCGGCCGCACAGATACAAGCCTATAGTCAGCTCCGATGGCTTCCGCAAAGAGTTTTACCAAACGAGTCTTTCCAGTACCGGAAGTACCGGCAAGAATAACAAAAGGCTTGCTCTTCAAACTGAGGTAGAAGTTTTCAACCATGCCATCAGGGTAATCGAATCCTCGATTAAAAATATAATTTTTAATTTCAGTAACTGCCTCCTTCGAGCTAACAATAGACTTCAGACCAGGCATAGGCTTCTCTCCTTCCTTTGACTTTGGTTTTGAAGGTTGATGTAACTCGAAAAGTTCATCATAATAACTAACCAACTTTTCTGCTGCACCTAGCAGAGACTTACACAGAGCGGCATCGTTAGTGTAATCATCTTCAGTAATAATGTAGGAAATCTGAACCTTTTTTAGCTTCATAGCCTTTACTACAGTGTTATCGCGTTCATCCAATATACGAAATTCAGATTCGTTATTGCCTCCAGACACATATACGAGCATTGGATCAAGCGGGACATTAAGTAAGCCTGCATAAGTTGTAATATCGCTTGTAGAAGCAGCTGCCATTGCTAATTCAATGCTCAGACGAAACCGGAGAAAATCGTTTCCTTTTTCAGCAAATAACGACATGCTGATTTGGCTATCTTTATGCTCTTTGCGCTTCATTTGACACCATAAATAGCTTACATAAGTGCCGCTATTTTGCCATTGCGTAACCTTGTCATGTTCAAACGAACATGATTTCTCAATGATTTCCACTAGCTCTGTAAATTGCGCTCTTGCAAATTTTCCAGCCTCACTTCCAGAAACCATATAGTCACGCTCTTCATTTGAAGAGCATTTATCAAGCTTCTTATATTGATTTCCTCCATATTTTTTTAAAAATGACAAGATTTTCAGATAGTTATCAACCATTTTGCGGTACCTCAAGTTCTAATTTTAAATTATATAGTCAATCATTGTCTAGTTGGTATGGTCAAATCTCGATACCGTTCTTTTTTCAATTCAGCCTCAACATCTTTCGACGCACTAGTAAGCGGTGTAAGCTCTCCAATCAACAAAGGAATATCCAATGCCCCATAAAGAGACAGAATCTCCTTCTCCAATTTTTCAAACGAAACGATTGCTGCTGCATCATTAGGTGAGATAATATTCAGTGTCTTTCTATTAGCGGCAAGAATCACAGCTTGTTCAATGCCTTCCTTCTTACAAACTTTCAAAGCGTCCAAAATATCAGACCCTAGACTCATCTGATGTCTGAAAGTAACCCTAATCCATGTTTTTTCTTTTATGAAATAACCCGAATCGCCATCCCATCCATGATAGTTAAAACGTTCAACCAAAATCTCATTCAAATAACGCTGCATTCCTTTAGGAGCACTCTTTCCAGCTTTGATTTTTGCATCTCGCTCAGCTGAAAAACGAACAGAAGCATCTTTCCATACATTGCTACTGATTATTTCTAATGCTTCAGATGTTTCATCTGTTAGTGTTGGTTTTGTCCATGGAGGAGCAAGTAATCGAGTTTTCATAAAATCACATCCTTCTCAAAGCCCAAAATTCCGGGCATTTTTCTAGTTCAGTATCCACGCTATAGCTTAAATCCAAGTTTTTACTATTAGGCAACATAATAGGCCTCCCCTGAAGTTCATCACTTGTACTAAGCTCTTTATCCAAAAGAAACTCTGTTATTGATTCATGCTTGATCAGAATCTGATTTCCGCCATCTTTAATCGCAAAAGCGATATCTTTTCCATGCTCATCCTGAAGGATTTCTATTCTAGAATCAGTAAAATCTATGAATTTCCATGGTATTGATGTGAGAGAAATACTCTCTTGCATACCGTCTTTAGCCGTCAGGTCAACTATCGTACCATCTGGCATCTCATATTGAACAATAATTCCATCTAGTAATTTTCCGCGAACAGGAAATATGTTATTGCACAGTGAAATCAGATTTTCTCGCATTCTTCTTGTCACAGTTACAGCCGATGTTTGTGACCATAATTCTTCCAGCGCACGTCTTTGAACAGAGTTACGAATCTCTTTTAACTCTGCTATTCCCGTAGCATCCTCATCCTTATCTTCTATAACGGCATCGCGAATCTCAGTTGCAACGATTTCTGGAAATTCTCCTATAGCCAAATTTGTCTCTTCGAGACGTCGCTGTATTCGATGGTACATCCGTGCCTCTATACTATTAGGATACCAAACATTATAAACATCAACTTTCTCAGACACTTGACCAAGTCTTGCAATACGACCAATTCTCTGCTCTAATCTAGCCGGAGTCCAAGGCACATCGACATTGATCAACACACGGGCTGCTTGCAGATTTAAGCCTTCAGATGCTGCATCCGAGCAAAATACGACCTTCATTCGTCCGGAGAACAAAAATTTTTTTATTTCAGTTTTACTGCATAGTGTTTCTGTACCGTTTTCAACAATTATAGATTTGTCACCGGTATAGATGCCGTAAGCATACTTGCTGTTAGCTCCAATACGAGCAAATTCGTGTAATAACGCATCGACAGTGTCTGTATATCTTGAAAATAAAAGAACTTTATCATCCTTCTCCAAACACCTGAGCGCGATTTGAATTGAACGCACGATCTTCAAATCGCCAGAAGCCTTCAAAAGGGTATCCACTTCTTTTAGCAACGATGATAGCGCTGTTGTTTCGATGCCAACACTCCTACGTAGAGCCACCACATCTAAATCTCCACAATCAATTTCATCTGTACCTTCAAAATCAATATTCAGCAAATCATCCAATTCAATATCGTCTGAACTTGAAAGGATACCGAATGACTGGCCAAGTGTAGAGAACTTTTTCAGATGCTCATCTAATTTATCCTTTAGCTTGGTGATTTTTTCGTATCTACGTTCTAAACTCTTTTTACAGGATAAGAGAGAAGAAGCCATTCTCTGTTGATAACTAACTCGTACAAATCCTATTGACCTAAATTGGTCCGGGTATAAGACTTGCTCAACCTGAAAACAATCATTCGTTAAATACTGATCTAGTTTTATGTAAAACAACTGAACTCGCTCGGAATCAGTAACAGATTCTTCAATAAGATTTCTGGTTGGAAACTTGTATCCAACATTTGATAATGCTCTACGAGTATTTCTGACTGTCAGCAAATGAGCCGGATGAAGTTTGATGAATGCAGGCCTGAGTATATTCCAGTTGTTTTGCACCATTTTACCCAGTTCGTATTGATCCGCAGTATCCTTGATATCAACTATCTTCTCAACTGCAATCGTTTCTTCTTTTGTAAGACGGCTCATATCTGGTTTCATCGACGAAATTGTACTGAGAAGTAGCTTTGCAACACTGGCCGCATCTGAAATATCTGGTGTCTCAGCAATCGCGATAACTTTTAATGAAGTTGTATAATTACGTGGTTTTTGCCAAATTTTAGGCAACCCCAGTAATTTTAATATGGCATGATATTCACTTGCTTCTTTTTGCATAGGTGTAGCTGTGGCAAGTATAAGATGTGGAATCTTTCGAACCACGCTTTCTAACATAGAATACATGCGAGTCTTCTGTGAAGTTCCTGCAATAGATTTGCTTATACGCGCAGAATGAGCTTCATCAAGAATCAATAAATCAGGCAAAACGCATCCAGGTTGTGAAAATAGGTCCTTATTTTTTCCACTACCGCGAGCAAACTGTGCTGACATAAGTACAATACCTGGAGCCCTCTTCCCTAATGGATTGTCAGTACCAATACCGATGCTCTTACCAAAGCAGTCATAGTATGCCTTAGAGCTAGAATTATACAAATATGCATTTATGTGAAAGTGTTCAAAGAGTTCGTCTTGCCACTGTTTCAAAACTGATTTAGGCGTTAAAATGACTACTCTCTTGATGCCGCAATATTTTACAAGAAAGTTCATCGTTGCAGCGACTTCAAACGTTTTGCCGAGTCCCACTTCATCAGAAAATAATACACGCACAGGCCACCTTGAAAGAGCGTCAATCACAGCTCTTTCCTGATGCATATATAGTGCTGGAATATCTCCTGAAACAAAGTAATTAGCGAGCATTTTAGAAGCCGCAGAAAGAATTTCAGCAGAACCATGGCAAACTTCAACACCAGACTTAAGTGAAGCATAGTCCTTACCCAACGCCTCTTTAATCATTTCTGCAGTATCTTCTGTAATATCTAATACGTCCGCTTCTTCATGTTTATTGTTCCAAAGCGTTTCAAAAAAATCCTGCTGCGTTTTCACTGCATCCCGTGCTAGCCAAGAAGTAGCGACCATTAGCTGCTCAAAATTTCCCCCAAGCCCACTACCGGTCTCATTCGGACTTCCAACAGCGACCAGTGTATCTTTATCATCTGAAAGAATTAGCGTTTTCGGGTGAAAAATACCATCACCATTAACAGCAGCAGCCTTAATTTCGAGCAACTGATCTTCAACCATCCAAGCGATAGTAGCTAATCGCTTTTTCTTCAAAGAATCCGAAATGGAATTTATTCCTTTTTTAACTTCTTCACGTACTGAAGCAATCTGCTTTGTCAAATATTCTCGTCGCAAGGATGCTTCAACAAATTCTGCAGGTACGCTATGAATCCCTATAATGAGACGCATTCTTCCTTGTTTCTGATATAACGCTTCGATTCCCTGAGAAATTGCCAGCAGAGACTCAACTGTATAAAAACTTGTTACCCTGTCATAATGTACTGATTCGCCAATGGCAGGTAATAAAAAATCTTTTAAAATCAGTTCACCTCTACCGGCATAGCTCAGTTGGATATTGATTTCTTTTAATCCCATAACTTATTTCCCAATTGCGTCCAAGATTCTGTCGCATATCTCTTCATCACCGTCTATACTGTTGCGCTTAATAGCGCCCTTTGAAGACAGGTTCTCCAAAATTTTTAATACGATATCTATCTGCTTTCCAGAAAGAGTTTTTCCGCGTTTTTTCTGAGTCACAACACTTTTAAAAAATTTATTCTCCCACTCAGAAAGTGCATTGAAATCCTGTCCCTTTTTAAGTGCATGTGCCAAATCAGCTCCAGTCAACATTCCCACCATTTGTTCTTTAGTAAGTCCTGCAATTTCCATCATTTGCTGATAAACAAACTCACTATGCGATGTACCATTATTTGAATGTGAATCCTTACTATTCAATAATGCATTTAATGCCTGTCTCGCCTCTTCATAACTAGCGTTCGCTATCAGTGCCCATGTAGTTTTTGGCGGCTCAGCCTTAGAAATCAATTCAATAAGTTCTTCATCTAAAGCACCCAAAGATAATAGCGCGTCCAATTCAGAAGGTGTTGCTTTAACAAACGCAGCTGCAGTAGAAAGATCCAAACCCACAGCATAAAACGCTTCTGAGATTTCGATGATTTTCTGTCCTAAATCTACATCTACGGAATTCCAAAGGTCTTTGATTTTCTCAAGAGCTTGATATTTATCCACAGCTTATTTCATCCCTTCCGTGCGTTTAACTACCCATTCATTTCGAATTTTCAGGGCCTTGGACGCATCATAACTAAGTTTTTCCACAAGTAATCTATAAATAGCATCAGATGTTGCAAGTACTTTCTTTACATCGTCATCAACCTTCTTCTTCCATAAAGGGTGATTCTTAAACAGTAGCACCTGCAATTCTGCAGTATCGTCATCATCACTTTCAGCAAAAATATAGTCAAATGGTGCATGTATACTGCTTCCACTCTCTTTTTCAAGATAAGTAATGATAATTTCTCCTTCATCTTCCAAAGTCAGAGCCTCTTCAGTAACGATATTCTTGATGGTATCATTGATACTTGGCTTCTCGTCTCTTTCACCTTTCTTTGTAGAAGGTTTTTTTTCACCAAAATCCTCCTCACTCACTTCACCATCAACCTCATAATCGTCACGCAGCGTATTAACTATTTTCTTAAGCTCGCTCGGATTATTAATATTTCCTTTTTTGCTCACATTATTTGATGCCGTAACAATACCTTTCAAGTATTCTTTCATATGAGCGGCAACGAACATCCAGTCTTCTGATTGCTGAATACCCTGCTTATAGAAAGTTGCATCCAAAAAGTCCATATTAACTTCACCAATAATTCGGCTTGTCATCAGATGTGCTCTAAACCAAGTCTTGTCGTATTTTTCTACTAGCTGATTATGTCTATAAATATTAAATCCATAAAAACCGTTGTTATGAGTCTGAGAATCCAATGCCATCCAGCCAGTAATATGATATTTGTCTTCCGGCCCAAAAATCTCATCAATTTCGACTTTTGTTCCTTTAATGAAATTATATTTGATTGGCTCCGCATCATTAGTACCAGATTCATCAATAATGGTGATTCTATCGCCATGATCTAGATGAGCCTTAAAAGCTTCTCCCATGTAAGCTAGTATTGCACTTACCATAGGGTTTTTATTTTTTAATCTGCTTATAACAAAAGCAGTTCCATGTCCAGCTGCGCCTAAAGGGGAATTTTCAGAAGGCAGGAAATCTTCAATTTCCACGTCCCATGCATCTGACCCGGCTGGTCGTGTTCCGTAATCATTAATATCAAACGACGTATAATATTCGACATTCCCATCTACTGGTCTGGTATAGATTTCATAATAATTACCAAGGGTTGAACAGGATGTCTTAAAACCCATTCCGAAATGGCCTTTTGCACCTTCTCCTCTTTCAATATATCTAGACATATCTTCGGCAATACATACCGCTTTTTCCAGAATGGAAAATTCCATACCTTTTCCGTTATCAATGACAGTGATCCTTCCATTTCGCACGTCGATGGTTATTGCAAGTTTTTCATCCTGATAACGGGCGTCAAAGCAATTTGCAACCAATTCTCCAATGGCCTCAGGAGTCGTTTGATTTGTTGCACCAATTGTTTCCATCAAACGTGGAGAAGGATAATTTTTCACAATACGCTTGCCCATTTATCACACCTCATTTAAATAATCTTCTGTTTCTATTGATACGATATCATCCTGATGAACATCCAAGATACACGCCAGTTTAAATCTTCAATAGTCTGCACAGCTTGCCATAATTTCTTTGCAAGAAGATGCCTCATCCGTGTCATTATAATTTGGATGCTTCATAGCTTATTCAGCCTTTTTGGTGTTCTCCTAAATATTTCATCTTATTCAGTAGTTCTACAACATAAGTTCCTTTAACCCAATAATTTTGTCGGAGCATTTTTAAGCCATTAACGATCACTTTATCAGTCGCATCTTTTCCTGTTCCACGAAAAAAAATCACATTATCCAATGCTTTTGGAAGATTTGTTTGTAACATCTCAATTCCTGTTTTAGCTGTATAACGAACAGATCCATCTTTTCTCCTCATAACTGTTACTGTTAATTCACCCGTTTGTACTAAACGTTTTGCTTCTTCCCAGGATGCTCTTACCGATGACATAATTTCATCTGTCCCCAATTCCAAGATTTTGAACCCCTCAAAGGTATTCTCACCATAAATAACCTGAGTGATCATTTTCTTTCCATCGGGGCCTACTATCATTCTCGGATGTTCTTGGAATACTGGACACAACAATCTGTAATCATTAAAAAAGCTATAAACATCTGTATCTTCAAATTTTTTTTGTTCTCCATCTATAATTTGAAAATCAGAAAAATCCAAAGGACATGCAGACAATTTCAAGTCTTCTGTCCTTCCTCCATTTTTATTTAAAACAACGATCTGCCCATTTAATCCAAACTTCGCAAGCTGCTCAATCTGAGAAATCTTTTTAGTTCCTCCAAACATTTTTGCAATAATTTTCTCACCGGCTTGTTTACAACTAATGTTATTATCCACACCAAACTCACGACATAACTCATTTAATGTCATACCTTTATATCGTCTTGTATATTCTATACACTCCTTTTCGACATCATTTATACCAAAATAATGACGGTCAGATCTTTCATATGTATTATTGATTGAACTCTGTACGATAACCGTAACAAACCTTGCTCTAAAACGAAACCTAGGTGCATTAGGATATTTCGGAGATGTATCCAAATACTCCAAATTCTTATTCACAACTGTAGAAAGATTAGGATATTCTTTTTTTCTGCTTTCTTTATCTGGATATCTTTTATGAATATCAGCAATAAAATCATGTACTTTTTGCCAATCACTTGCTATAATCACTTTATCATCATCAGTACAATTATAGAAATAGAAATTCTTTACTTGAAAATCCTTATACCCTGCTGCTTTTACCGTCATCTTCGATAGATAATGATAATAAACAAATAAAATCCTCTGTGATTTATGCCAAAATTTAGATGTTTCAAAAGTCTCTTGTTCTATCGTAGGTATAGATACGGCGGTAATACTGCAAGGCTCTTTCGCATACCATAAACCGCGCGATTTTTCCTGAATACCGATAGTCTTTAACTCTACATCTTCATTGTCCACATTCAAATCCGGTATCTGTTTATTATTTGCCTTATAGCCAAACACAGACTGTTCAATTACATCTCCGGCAATACCTGTCACCTTTGGATTCATAACTGTCTTATCAAAAACTCGATTGATATCCAGCTCTTCAAGTGTTTTACCTATGGTAGGAATTAGGATTCCATATACCTGTTCTTTAGTATAATGTGGAATCTCTTCCTGCAGATTTATTTCACGAATACCCATATTCTATTCACTTTCTCATATTACTTAGTTTTCAACCCATAAAAATCCTCTGCTTAAGTTGTTACTCCTGGTCGAAAATAGCATCAAGGGTTCTTTCCATATCCTCAATCAAATTTACTACCAATGCATTCCCCATCATAAAACGTCTTTTCTTAACTGGCATTTCTACAACTTCTTCATTGACCAAACAAAATTTTGTATGATCTGTTGGAAATCCTTGTATACGTTCTGTCTCCGTAGCTGTTAACAATCGGATTCTTCCTGTCTGTTTATCTTTTACAATATGCGTTGTCCTACTAAAACTCCCTTCTGATGTCAGCATGGTACGGGCAGGTTTATCATAACTATCCAACATCGCAATGGCTCCCTCAGAAAAAATATACTCATGACCATTCGATGATTTTCTAGATAGTTTTTTCCCCCCTTTCAAATACTGCCATGTTTGACGGTCTTCTTTAGGTAGCTTTCCCTTTGTTTCGTCACTTCTCGTAACCAATGGATCCGTATAATAAAGCTTTTCTTCTGAGATAAAATAGGATTCATCTACATCTCCTGTTTCCATAATATCTCCTAACGTTATCTGTGTACCATCAAATTTTGGAGTTGTCTTAACACTATATACAACTCCATCTTTCATAATCCCTGTATTTTCAAATCCAAAACTAAAATGCTCAGATAACTCTCCTATCCCATCCGGGAGTTTCGTTATCAAAATTTTTTTATTATCGACATCGTTGACAGGAAATGTTTCAGCAAAGAATCCATCCTTCAGCAAAAGTTTACCCATGCTTATTCTCTGTGCTTCTAAACTATCACTATACTTATATCCAACTTTTTCTTGAATGGTAGTACAGTATTTCATATCATCCCTATAGGCAAAAATAAAGGTACGTCTTCTACGCTGTTGATATCCATAATCTGCCGCATTGATCACACGCCATTCGACCGTATATCCCTGATCTCTAAGGCAAGCCAAAATAATCCCAAAGTCTCTTCCCCTCTGTTTCGCTGGGGATTTTAATAATCTATCAACATTTTCAAGTAATATAAATGGCGGCTGCTTTGCTTCTATAGTGTCTCGTATGGACCACCATAAGATACCTTTTTTTCCTTCTAGACCCTTTGATGTAGCCAATGATGAAGCCACCGAATAATCTTGGCAAGGAAATCCACCAACCAGAAGATTAAAATCAGGAATAGAAGACTTATCAACCTCTTCTATATCGACATTTGTAGTATCATTTCCATTAATATCGTATCTATTGCCAAATCGATATACATAACAATCATGTGCATACTGTGTCTTCTTCTCTGCTGGCTCCCACTGATTAAACCAGACAGTATCCCATTTTTCTTTTTTATTTACATCCTCCAATGTTTTTATATGGTTTAACCCACAACGGAATCCACCTACCCCTGCAAATAATTCACAAACAGTTTTTTTCATTCAAAACACCTCAATCTATTATTTTACATGTAACTATTCCGATTAATTGTATGATAAATATGGGACTTTGTAAAGATCTTTTTCTATTTTTCCAAAAATCTTTTTTCTAATTGACTCAATATGTACGAATTATTTAGCCAAAAGCATTGTTTTGGAAACTCTCTACCGTCTGGTAATTCATAGGTATCTTTAGCATTTCTTGCGTGTGGTCTGACATGACATACTGGATTATCAGATGCTTTAGGAAAATTATTATAATGTTTCCCATTTCTGACTTTTATCTCCAATCCGTCCAGCACTACTTGCTTTGTAGCTTCCCATACTGATTTGACATCACCTTCCAAATCCTTGTATGGAATATTCCAAAATTGACATCCCTTCAACCTTAATTCATTTTCTCCATTATATTTATAGACAACGAACAAAAAACGAGTCTCGCGAAGATAGTTTCCAAAAGTAGATTCATCCCATTCCTCTTCTACTAATTCTTTAAATTTAAACGTAGGAAATGACATATTTTCTCTGATTTTATTATTCTTTTCTATCCTAATCGTCTTTACAACAATATTAGCTTTTTCAAATTCTTCTGCATGATTTCCTTTAATTCCCAGGATTCTATACGCTAGCATTGCTTCCAAATTTTTTGTTTTTTTCTGGAAATCAACCTGAAATTCCTCACATAAGTCTCTGACGGTATACCCACAATATTTATTTATCTTCTCTACGACATAATCCTCAAAAGAGGCTTCCGCCATTCCTTTGATAATTGGTTCATAAGTAATCTTGCCTGGAATGACGTAATTATTCAATACATAGGTCATATAAGAATTCTTAAATGCAAATGCCCTAGGTTTTGCTAACTCGCTACTAAAAGGTTGTTTTCGTCTATCTCTTGAGCTAGACGCCTTTGGAGCTGCACCTAAATAAAGCGTATCACTCTCAGACAATTCATGTGCCTTTCCAGCCTTTATCTTTTCTTTTATGACATAAAAATCATGCTCAATTATCTTGATATCCTGTTCTGCCGGTGAAAACAATTTCACATAACCAATTTTATAATCCAATCTATTTTCAATCTCTTTTCGATACAAATAATAAATCAATAAAATCAATCTTGCCTTTTGCCACATATGGCTTTCTACAAAGGTCTCGTTAACAACTGAATAGTAATCAATCATAGTAAGAATAAGCCTCTCCTTTGCAGATATAGTTCCATTTTTATTCACCTTATATGGTGTTACTTTTAATTCTACCCCTGCTTTGTCAAAATCTGGTTTAGCATCATTATTTGCCTGATAGTGAAAATATCTTTCTTCTATTAATTCACCAAGTCCACCTTTTCTCTTTTTATTTTCATGTTTTGCTTCGTAGTTATTAATTTCTCGAACCACCATGGCTTTTGTGATATCATCGTCTTCACATACCTCTGCAAATGTTTTTCCAACCAATTTTTTTCCATATTCTTCAATTGATATGGGATCCGTCTCATCATACTCTAATATAAAATCCATTTTAAATCTCCTCATCGAAATCTATCTTCTCCATTTGTTGATCAAAGATCACTTCCTCTATCACTTGAACACATTCCTCTGGTTTTTCTAGTATATCTTTCCCCCAAAAATGAATAACCGACCATCCCAGATACAGTAATGCTTGATCTTTTTCAATATCCCTTTCCATATTACGCTGGATTTTTTTCACCCAGTAATCCGGATTTCTTCCTTTTTCCAAGCGGGGCCGTAGAACTTCCCAATCTTTCCCGTGGAAAAACTCACTGTCACAAAAAATTGCAATACGATACTTAGTTAAAACTATATCTGGTCTTCCCGGTAAATTTTTATAGTTCTTTCTATATCGGTATCCCTTTTTCCACAATGCCTTTCTTAATTTTGTTTCAATCGCTGTATCCTTGCCACGAATATGGCTCATGGTTTTATGACTTTTTTCTGTCACTTCTCCATAAAATCTAGGTTCAGTAGGTTTTTTGGTTCCCACTAAAAATCAACTCCTATTATAAAGTACAATATCATTTATCTTTTAATTCCGTATACTTTTCCTTACTTCCAAACGCCTTTTCCACCGGATATTTCTCATTATTCAATTTCACTTTTTCACGAACAATCTCATCCAAATCCAATCCGCAGGCATCTGCCATGAGGATGCAGTAATTCACTACATCAGCAAGTTCTTCTCTGATCTTATCAATCTTATCTGTGCACACCACATCTTCGGCACTCCACTGGAACACCTCCAATAGTTCAGCAGCTTCCAGACTGATTGAAATTGCCAGATCCTTAGGGTTATGGAATTGTTTCCAATCTCTGTCATCTCGGAATTTTAACACTTCGTTTATCGTATCCTGAGTCATTTTGCCATACCTCTTTTCAAATTATACTGTATCAACATACTGTGAAATATATTTTCGTAATTCCTGATCACATACATATAAATAAGAGCCTCGGATTCCTCTGGTCATAAGGACATAATATATGTGCTGTATGTATTCCTTAAGCTCCTCATATTCTACAGTCTTTTTACCATTTTGATCATAATAGTTTTGTGGCCGGATTATAATACTTTTGCTAACCGGATCATAGCCGATTTCTTCGCCAAGAATGATAAAGGCATAATTCAGATCATAACCTTGTGTTGAGTGAATACATCCCACCTCGTTAATCGCTTCGCTTGAATGAACCCATCCCTCTGTACAATGATTCCATTGTTTCTTTATACCCTGAATTTCAATATCATAAACTGTTTTGTCATTCTTGCTGATCCATTCCCAGGCATATCCGGCTGCCATTCTTACAAGCTGTACTTCTTCTTCCTTTTGGTACATCAGTTGATTAAATGCCTTAAAATCCGTCATCAGTTTAAATTCATACTTATCAAATGTTTTCTTTTCTCTGACATTGCCTGATAAAATATTTTTTACATATGCAATATAATCATTGCCGCCATTTACCCGCATCTGTGTCAACAAATTATAGTAGGATATCATACGCTTCGTCTGTTCGATTTCCATCTTCTTATGAAATCTTCTCACATCGATTCCGGATGGGCCGACTACCTGCATTTCATCATAGAAAAGTACCGGGCATTTGCATTGATGTAAGATCCAATCTAATTCATCACTTTCAATTGTCAATCCGATTTTTTCACAGTTTTTCTTAAAAGCGCCCATATATGAAATATTTTTATACTGATGCAGTCGGTGCGCTTCATCTACAAGCAAAATATCATAAAACTGTTTAGTCACATCTGATGGCGATAATACATCTGATGATCTAAGACCGTAAATGCTCTTGAAAATACCTTTCAGTGTCTTTCTGAGAGATGTCTGCGGAACAACAAAGCCAATCTTTTTATCCTTAAACTCTTCACTGTCCCGTAAATACTTGAGTAAAAAGATAGCAACGATCGTCTTTCCGCTTCCCGGCCAGCCGTTTACTACAATTGTCTGCTTCCCATCTTGCTTTAAGGAACCGATTATCTCTTCTACAGCGGTTCTTTGATCACCGTTCAGTTCCTTATATGGTGAATATTTAAATAAATCAGAATTCTCCAGTTCTTCCAGAGAATGCTTTACTATTTTTTCACGCTGTAATCTTCTCCAAAGGACCTGAAACTTTTCATCATACTCTTTTTTGCCATAATATTCTTTTTCAGCCATTCCGGCATTTTTGTTGCGAACCTCGTAAAGCTCATCTGCCGCAATATACTGAATGAGTTTTGACTCATAATCAAATGTAACCGACTGATTAAATTTTGAAGAATAAATAAAATGCACCTTATCAAAAATCTTCTTATCTAAAGAATTATGATGCTGAGACATACGGTTTTTTACATGATTAGATTCTCCAATATAAGCTTGCTTTCCATTATCCAGTATATAGAGCATCGGCCAATTTGACAGATAACTTTCCTCTCCGTATATCTGGTTTTTAAAGTCGCCTTCCGTAATTTTAAACATACTCATCTTCCTTCAAATAATGTCCATAATATCATCTAATTTACAATCCAGGGTCTTGCATATCTTGATCAATACGCCCACACGAACATCTTCATCTTTCCCAAGTTTCGCCATTGCATTGGTACTGATTCCTGCAGCTTTGATCAAATCTGTTTTCAGCATTTTACGTTCTTCAAGGATTTTCCATAATTTATTGTAACTTACAGGCATTGATCTACCCCCATTTTTGTATGATCCATAAGTCATTATTCGTATTTTAACATCTTGCACAGATAAACACAATCAAAGAATTGTAAATTGCAATTTTCAATTATCATGCTTTTCCTATATCCGTCTGCTCCTGAAATTCCTGGTTTGACACCTGCAGATCAAAAGTATAACGAAGAATTTCCTCTGCAAACAAATCCATATATTTTCTCTTTTGCTGTACATTTCCGATACATGAAATATCATTCGCTATTCTGTCTGTAATGATATATATCATCCTGGCTCTGATATAGAAATCTTCCCGCACTTCCGGATAACGCCTCTTCAAAAACATTTCCACCATGGCAATGAAATCTTCCTCTGCCCTGGATATAATCTCCTGTACCCTTGTGTTCTCTTTCGCGATAATAACAGAATCTTCAAAAAACCTATTGGTACCATCAAAACGTTCCAGCAACGAATTTAAATCCTTCAGCAGAAATTCCTTACAAGCAGCTCTGTCTTCAAATGTTGCCAGTTGGTCCAGCAATTCCTTCATCGCCTTACATGAGTTGCTGCAGTAATCCTCTAATAAAGCGCAGTAAATATCACCTTTATCCCGATAATAATTATAGAAATTACCAATAGAAATACCGGCAAAATGGACGATTTCTTTCGTATTGGTATTGTAATACCCCTTTTCCGCAAAAAGCGCATAAGCAGAATCCAAAAGTTTTTTCCTGCTCTCAATAGCCCGCTGCTGTTTCTTACGCTCTGTGCCCATTTTCTTCCCTCCCGTCGAAAATATAGAATATCATTAGTATACCAGTAAGAAAGAAAAAGTGAACCAAAATTCAGAATATATTGACATCTGCTTACAAACAAGATATAATTAACCTGAACTATAGTTCAGTATTTTAGAATAAACAATATTTATTTCATAAAAAACAGCAAAAAGGAGGGCGAAAAATGGCAATATGGATTATGATCATATGCATTGTCATAGCAGTCTGGGCTATATTTCCGCCCGGTCCGGGAAAAATGCCGTTATTCTATGATAATAACGGTAAGATTCTCCCTGACAGCATATCAGAAAAAACTTATATTGATGTAGACGGAGCAAAAATCGGACTGCTCATAACCGGAAAAAGCAGGTCAAATCCCGTTTTACTCTTTCTCGGAGGTGGCCCCGGTATACCGGAATATCTTCTGGAATACCAAAATCCCTCAAAACTGGCTGATATATTTACTGTGTGTTACCTGGAATATCGTGGTACATCCATTTCTTATAATTCTCATATCAATGTTGATTCCCTGACAACCGAATGCTATCTGTCTGACGCTGCCGCTGTAACCAAATATCTAAGAAACAGGTTTTCTCAAGAGAAGATTTATCTCATGGGCCACTCCTTTGGCACCTGCATCGGGATTCAGGCAGCATTTAGGCATCCTGAATTTTATCATGCTTATATTGCCATGTCCCAAATAGTTAATCAATCGGAATCTGAGATTACTGCATATCAATTTATGCTTGAACAATACCGTCAGATGAACCATGGCAGAATGGTAAAAGCCTTTGAAAAATATCAAATCGCATTCTCTGAAATGGCATATAAAGAGTATTGCCTGTCACCACTGCGGGATCATGCCATGCACAATCTTGGTGTGGGGACCATGCACACTATGAAATCTGTTATCACAGGCATTTTCTTACCCAGCCTTCGGTGCAAAGTTTATACGCCTCTTGAAAGACTCAATATCTGGCGCGGAAAGAAGTTTACAGCAGCTTCTCCGGTTGGATCTGACCGTATGGAGTTTAATGCCTATGCTGAAGTTCCCTATCTTGAAATTCCCATTTATTTCTTTGGTGGCATATACGATTATACCTGTTGTTACTCTTTACAGAAAAACTATTACGAAACAATGAAAGCCCCGCTAAAGGCTTTTTATACATTTAAGAACTCTGCCCACAGTCCTCTGTGGGAGGAACCTGTGCGCTCTATGCAAATCATAAAACGCGATATAAGAAAGGGCCAAAAGGAACTGTCCGACTCAGGCACATGCCATTTTCACATATCCCCGTCATAAACGCAGAAATGACATGGAACGTTTGATATCCCATGTCATTTCTCCAAAAAATTTTAATCAGATTACTTTTTCAATACCTTTTTTCATTTATCAATAAGCCCGAATCTGCTGATTAAGCAAATCTTCCGCCTCACAGCACAATTGCTCTATCATCTCAATATGTTCCATCATATTTTCTTCATTCAGCATCAAAGCCTGATTTGCTCGCTCACTGTAATTATATGGAGAAACCGGAAAATTTGTGATACGCTTCAGAGCTTTCTTTTCATTCAAACAATAAATCTCATTCAACGCGAAGATCACCTGATTCAGAGCAGAAACGGAACGGAACATATGACCAATCCCGTAATATATATCCTCTTTATTCATATAATTCTTTGCCAGTGTACACGAGAATTTTGCTTCAAACATAAAAAAGGACAGGAGTGCTGACTTCAATTTTTCCGGATAACATTCCGCTCTTTCTTTCAATCGTTTTAATTTTTCATTTCCATACAATACCTTTGATGATGCCAGTTCCCCGCGGTACATCACATTAAAATACGCATGCGGATGTCCTGTCTGATAATGCATGGATATATCCCCTGCATCTGTCTGTTCAACACACGCCTCTACACGTTTTATATCACGCAGAATCAGATCCACATCATATCCCTGTACGGTCAGCCACCCTCCGCAGTTAACCCAGTTTCCCCACTCTCCTTCGCTGCAGATAAGGTTTTCCCGCCTTTCATCATCCAACTTCTTAGCAATCAGATTGAGCTGTCTAAAATCGATCAAATGACTGTCATAATATATCCCCACATCAATATCCGAACTTTCTATCGCCATACCCGTCGCCCTTGAACCGCCCAAAACAATCCCTTCCACAAAAGGCAGTCCGCTTAATTCGGAAACAACTTCCCGCAAAACATTTTCTACCATATCTTCTCCTGCTCCTGCATAAATACCGTTTATCTGCTGTCCGTATTTTATCACAGATACGCTTTCTTTCCTATCCCAATGACTTTAAATTCTTTCTATACCTCTGCATTTCCTCTTCCCCCACAGTATCAAGAACATACTGCAGTTCCCCAATCACCTGTTCTCTGTCCCTGGGCAGATAAGCAGCAGTCGGATAAAAATTTGATACACTATTGGCGAACAAATGCACTCTGATCTGCAAATTCCGAATAAAGATCTGCAGTTCTTCCAAGCGTTCCTTTTCACCGGCAGGCACAAATTCTCCCCTCTCGGCCATTTCATATAACTCGGTTCCCTCAAAGAGCGTCAGGGAATCTACAGAAATGAAGCGGGGATTTACCTTGCTGAAAACTTTTGCGCTGTTTACCGCATTTCGATGGCCATTTCCTTTACCGGCCAGTCCGGTCATGTAAACAAAATAGTATTCTATTCCGGCTTCATCTAATTTGCGGCACTGGTCAATAATATCTTTTGCCGTATACCCCTTATTGGCTAACCGCAGTGTAGCATTATCACCTGATTCTGTTCCGATACTAAGACCATTGATTCCCAGCCTTCTCAGTGCCCTTAACTGCTTCACTTTCTTATCCTTTATGTCCCTTATATTTGCAAACATGGCCATCGTCTGACATTCTTTTAAATACTCATGTACCAGCAGCGCTCTTGTCTTCAGATTGTCAAAACTCATAACAAACGGATTGGCACCTGTCCAGAAAATTCTTCTGGCAGTGGGCTGATAAGAACTCAATTCTTTTAAATCTTCCTCCCACTCACGCAAAGGTGCCATACGAAAACATTCCTCCTTATAAAGACTGCAGAACCGGCATTTATGATATGTACAGCCGGAAGCTGCCTGTATAATAAATGAATCGGCTTCATATGGCGGCCGCCACGTTCTGCCTGTAAAATGCATAAAATCACTTCCTTAAATTACTTTTATTGCTGTCATAAATGGCGGAGATTTTTTCGGTAATCCCTTAATTCTTCTTCCTTCACATTTTGTATGATTTCCTCGAGAACAGACAATACCTTTTTCCTGTCCCGCGGCAGATACCCCTGAATTGGGATTGCATTTGACGCCCCGCCCGCAGCAAACCATACAGGAATATTTAAATGCTCCACAAGCGTTCTCAGTTCCTTATATTTTTCAATTTCTGTTTCTTCCTGCCAATTCCCGTTTTGAATCTCCTGATAAAGCTCTGCGTTTTTATAAATCGTAAGCATGTTCGCCCCTATGACCTTTGGCTGTAACTGATTACATATAGCTGCAGTATCATATGCTCCTTTTTCTCCTTTTCCTGCACCCGAAATACCGGTGAGATAAAAGAAATTGTAGCTGATACCCGCCTTATCCAAACGCCTGCACTGTGTGAGAATATCCTGCGCTTCATAACCTTTATTCATGAACCTCAGCGCCTCATTATCCCCTGTTTCAATACCTATGGTCAGCCCATCATAACCTGCTCTCTGTAATTCCGCCAGCTCCCCGTCTGTTTTCAAAGTAATATCCGTAATTCTTGAAAAACAGCCAATACTTTTATTGTCCGGAAAATATTTGCAGATAAGAGCCGCCGTTTCCAATAACCGGGCCGCACTTAAGACAAACGGATTGGCTCCCACAAGGAAAACACGTGCTGCCCTATTATAATTCCATAAGCGAGACTGCTCCCTTGCTTCTTTTAGATCGGCTTCCACAACCTCCGGCGGCGTCATTCTGAATTTGAAGGGTAAATCGTCATATAACGTGCAGAATTTACATTTGTGATGCGTACATCCGGCTGTGGCCTCTATAAGTAATGAAGATGCCTCATATGGCGGCCTCCATACTGTTCCTGTATAATGCATCTCTTGTCTCCTTTCCTATATTCTACACAGATTATATCATTGTACACGAGGATTAAAAGTACTGTACTTTTTTGTAGTACCCTGTCTAAATACTGTACATTGATTTTTACATATCCATCTTATATAATACAGAAAAGGAGCAGAACAAATATGAAAAAAACAGAACAATCTATACAGAGATGCCTAACCATATCAACCGTTCAAAAAATACTGGGCGGCAAATGGAAAATCGAAATCCTTTATTATATCGGCCTGCAGAATGTCCGCAGATTTGGTGCGTTACGTCGTCATATAGGTGGAATAACAGAATCGTCACTGACCAAACAGCTCAGGGAATTAGAGTCTGACGGCTTTATCAACAGGTACGATTTTAAAGAGGTTCCTCCCCACGTAGAGTATACGCTGACGGACTTAGGCGAAAGCTTCATGTCGGTTCTGGAAGTGATAAAACAGTGGGGTGATCTGCATTTAAAATAATTTCCTGCCGGCTTATCTGAAGCTGAATATAACCATCCCGCCTGTCTTGCAGTTGCGCAGTTCCAACTGTGCTGCATGCGTTTTTGCCACTTCTGCCGCAAACCAAAGTCCAAGGCCATTGTGTCCATCCGCCCCGCGTGCCGCATCTCCGCGCCATAAGCGCTCGGTTGCATGACGCAGCGCAGCCTTGCTGAACCCCTCTCCCTCATCACGCACAACAATCTGCCATCCGTTGTCCGTCATACTGCCTTCCAAATATACATTCTTTCCAGCCGGTGTATGTTCTATGGCATTTTGTACCACATTGCCAAGGGCACGCAGCAAATGCTCTTTCTGAATCTCCGCACCACCCTCCAGGCCGTTTTGGGCTTGCAGGCGGACTCCCTTTGTTTCCGCAATCCCTGTTGTATTCCGGCAGAGTTCCTCGAACACAGCAGGCAGGCTGGTATATGCAAATGTCTCTTCCGTGCCGGCTGCGGTTTCCAGCAGGCTGGCCACATACTGTTTTGCCCGTTCATTGCCGGACAGGATCTTTTTCACCATTTTGCGGCTGTTCTCAGAAAGCTCTTCCTCCAGCAGAAGTTCCGCATTGCCTCCCACAAGAGTGAGCGGGGTTTTCAGATCATGGGCCAGCGCTGCGATCTCGGTCTCCCGTTCCTGCTGTGCCGCCCACTGGGAGGACAGGGAACTGTACAGTGCCTCCCGCATATGCTCCATAGCATCAAGCGCCTGGTCATACTCACGGATTCCGGCATGTGGAATCACAAAATCCAGTTCCTGGGCTCCTACCTTCTCACTCACCTCACTGAACAGCTTTAACCTGGCAGCCAGGCGCCGGCGAAGCCACAGGGTATTACCCAGTACGCAGAACGCCACTGCCGCAAAAAATGTAGCAATCCACAGGTATTCAAAGGGCGGCAGCCGGTTACGCAGCACAGGGTCAGCAAACTCTGCTCTGTAATACCAGTGAAAAATCACCGTACTCCCATCCGCATAGGTATACCGCAAAGTATCGGCCTCTTGAGATTCCTCCTGCAGAAGATCTTTTAAAGCTTTCAGCATTTTTCCTTTTACATTACATTCCAGCACTTCACCGTTTTTTCCAAATAAAGCGTACTCTGCCAGAAAATCTTCACCGGGAGAATGAAAGGTCTCCGGCTTACCGGCAAGCATTTTTTCCACCTGCTGGCTGGGAACGATTCCCCGATAAACAATACCGGTATTTTGAAACCGCGACAAACCGGAAGACCATATCATACCGCACAACAGTGTACAGCCAAGCATAACTATGGCAAAACGTAAAAGCACAAAGGAAAGGCTTACAGAACGCTGTCTTTTCGCCATTTATACCCCACCCCCCAAACAGTTTCAATCGGACTAAGGCCGGCCGTTTTCAGCTTGGCACGGATATTTTTGATATGCTCTGCAACAGCCGACGCATCCCCCTCCGCATCAAAACCGAAAACTGCTTCATATAATTGTTCTTTGGTAAACACCTGTCCGGCATGCAGTGCCAGATGCTCACAGATGGCATATTCACTCTTGGTAAAAGGCAGTACGTGCTCACCTGCCATGGCTGCTTTCGCCTGCATATCAAAACGCACACCGCCTCGTCTCAGGGTGTGGGTTGGCTGGCGCAGTTCCCGTCTCAGATGGGCATTTACCCGCGCACACAGCTCTGCTATGCGGAAAGGCTTTTTAATATAATCATCCGCGCCAAGTCCAAAGCCCTGTATCAGGGCAGCGTCTTCGGCTCTTGCCGTCAGAAACAGTATGGGGCAGTCCACCTCTGCCCGGATACGGTTGCAAAGGGAAAAGCCATCCTCCCCGGGCATCATTACATCGAGCAGCAAAAGGTCGTACATCCGGCATCTGGCAGGCTGTACAGTAGCGGCATCTGTCTCCGTGTCAACCTGATGTCCATCCCTTTCCAGGGCAGCACGCACCAGATCCAGCATATCGGGGTCATCATCGACCACTAACAATTTCGGCATAATTACTCTCCTCATATAATAAGTTTCATTCATTTTTCCTCATTACTTTACTCCTGAGTCACTTTCCCTTCCCATCTGTCAAACCAGAGGGTGGTTAGAACCAGAATCGCTAAAGTTATAATGATAGGCAAAACCACCTCGAAAAAAACGGGTATGCCTGATACATTCATACATTCTTTTAAAAATCGAACTCCCCATTCCCACGGAATAGCGGTCCAGATTTTATCACCCATGGGATTCTCAAAGATACCTGCTAAAATGGTTCCGGATACTCCCAATAAAACAGAAACGCTGGACCCAAACCGAAAAGCAACTGCCATGTGCAGCAGATATAAAAACAGATTGCAGAATAAAAATATACAAAAAACCGCAAGATAAAAATCAAAATGTATTATGCTGCTATTTAAAAACCAATTGACTCCAATATAAAAACACACCTCATATAGTATCACATTTACAGCCGAAAGGAACAGCAGAAAGAACAATTTCCCCAGATACACACATTTTCGGGACTCCACCAGTCCCAGCGCATTTTGAAGCCCGTTTATATTCCTGTCTAAATGAATGAAAATCGACACAGCCATGCTTGCAAAAATGGGATACCCTATCTGCAGCAAAAGGAAGAACGAACGCACATCGGGAATGATGCGGTATCCGGCAGAACCGTAGTAAAGCAAAAATAAGGCTGTGATCACAATGGGTGTCAGCAAATGCAGCAACAGCATTGGAGTCCGTTTGATCTTTGTAAAATTGGAAAGGAACTCCCTTGTGACCGTCATTTCCGATACACCTGCCTTTCATACCAGCGGGAATAGAAAGCCGTAAGAGCGAAGGCAGCAAACAGGCTCAGCAGCACCAGCAATAAACTTTCTCCCCTATTTAAAATCAATCTTGATCCCGGTTCAGCCAACAATCCGTTTGTCAATACGCCAAAGACCGTAACCATAAATCTGGCCGGCCAACTGTATGGAAAGATCCAAAACAAAGGTGTCAGGTAGAGAAACAGCCCGCTTGCTGCACTGGCAAACAGATTGATGATCATCGAAGCGACAAATCCCGTTTTTTGTTCCAAAAATAAACAGAACGGAATCTGCCATAAGAGAGATACCCATAATAGGCAGTAACCCAGGATATGACACCCTGCAAGACGAACCGCGTCTGCAAAACCGGACAAAATGCATTCGCAGATAATCGTGACAATCGCCAGCACCAATGATATGACCAAAAGATTTCCTGCAATCAAGATTGTTTTAGACACAAATGTCTTCTTCAGGTCAATGGGCAGGCTGTATAAAGTACGGTATTGGTGCTTCTTTTCCTTATTGTTTACCAAATGGCACATAAACACAACGGACAATGCCGCAATCGGCATGGACCAATTGCAGACCATGACACTTGAAAAACCTCCCAACCCCATACCGATATACATAAATACCATGGAGGTCAAAATCAGGACCACCGGAATCACAATCGCAAGTTTCTGAAACAGGGAATGTTTATATTTCATGTTTTCTGCTTTTAAATAAATTTGTAACATCAGGACGCACGCTCCTTTCTGATAATATCCATAAATAACTGTTCCAGATCCTCATTCGCGTCAATCTTATCCTCATACAGAAGGGAGCCATTGTATATGATCCCTATGTCATCAGCAACCTGCTGTACTTCGCTTAAAATATGGCTGGATACAATGACAGATATCCCCGACTCCGTGAATGTCCGGATCATCTTTCTCAGTTCCTCAATGCCAAAAGGATCCAGCCCGTTGGTTGGCTCATCCAGGATCAGTAGCTGAGGATTATTCAGAAGTGCCAGGGCTATCCCTAATCTCTGTTTCATTCCCAGTGAAAACTCCGATGTCTTCTTATTCTCAGTATCTGCCAAATCCATTTTCTGCAGTACCTCATAACATCTGTTTTTCCCGATTCCCATCAGGGCAGCCCGCACTTTTAAATTCTCAAATGCCGTTAGATTCTCATACAGCGGAGGGGATTCGATCAGGGAACCGATAACCGATAAATCCTTCCGTTTCCAGGGGTGACCGCAGAATTGTATTTCACCCGAAGTCGGTCTTATAATCCCTGTGATCATCTTCAGCAGGGTGGATTTGCCGGCACCATTAGGCCCTAATAAGCCGTAGACTGTATTTCTCCTCACAGACAGTGACAAATCTTTTACTGCATATGTCTTTTTGAACTTTTTAGAAACATTTTGGGTTTTTATGATATACTCGGATGTCATACGCTCCTCCCTTTGACATTTAGCCGCCGATTTTTCTATACTCTGTTTCATATAATTTGCCTCCTTTTTCTTTACTGATGTTATGATAGCAGGCAATTTTAAGGATTTTATAAGGAAACGGGCATTTACTCACATTTTTTACAGAAAAAAAGGCATATGCCGCTTTGACATATACCTGTTCACTTTCTATTTCTAACCATTATCAGGGCCTGCATTTTATCGGCACATTCTTTCCATGGTTTCCTGTACCGTAATGCAGCTTGCGTATCTTTTGTTCCAAATAAAATCATTGTAATATTTATACGTCTCTTCTGCAGACATATAGGCATTGTCAAACGTAGAATTGGACTCTTTTGGTACGATAATTTCAAATCCGTGTTCAAAACCGCATTTGACAGCAGCGTCTATGCAATATTCCGTCTGCAGCCCCACCACGATCATTTGCCCAACCTGCTTTTCGTTTAGATATTTCAGAAGCCCGGTCTCTTTAAAAGGGCTGTTTACGGTTTTGTCAAAAATCTTCTCATTCTTACACGGCTTAAATTCTTCATATATTTCAAAACCCTCCGTTCCCCTTGTCAATGCCCGGCCGGCCCCATCGTCATGGCGGACATATATGATTTCCGTATGTGTCTCTCTTGCCGTTTTTATCAGTTTTTTTACATTAGATACAAATATATCATAGTGATATAAATCCGTGTTTGTAATAAGCTTCTGCGTATCAATCACCAGTAATACCATGTGCAGCATCCCCCCTAAAATATAAATCAGCTTATCCCTGCGTTTTTTATACAAATTCCATATCTATCAGCCATATCTTATCACAGACATATAGGAAAGTCATTTCTTTTCTGCCGATTCAGGCGTAATTCCACACCCCTGGGTTACTGTCCCTTGTCCGGCAACAGGCTTCGCAATGTACAGACATGGGACACTCGATTCCATGTCGTACTGGCTGCCTCGGGATTTTCCAACTCTTCCATTGACAAAGCCAAATACAAGGAATATAATCTATATGACTAAAACATATTATTTAGTCATATAGATTGGAGGATAAATCTATGCCAAAGTTCAGTGACGCGGAAAAAGAAATCATAAAGCAGAAATTGATGCAGGAAGGAGAACGGCTGTTTACTTCATATGGAATAAAAAAGGTGACCATTGACGAGATCGTACAGGCTGCCGGTATTGCCAAAGGTTCCTTTTACTCTTTTTATTCCAATAAAGAGCACCTTTACATGGACATTGCCGGAAATCTGCAGTTTAAAATGTGGCGGGAAATGGATGCGTTTTTAAATGAAAACCGTTCATTACCGCCAAAGGAGCTCTGCAAACAGTGTTTTCTTTGGATGTTCAAAGAATTACAGCGGTATCCCATGCTGAAACAAGCCAACAGTGAAACGGCTGATTATTTATACCGCAAACTGCCCCCTGAAGTGATCGAAGCACATACAAAGGATGACGGACATGAACTTATCAAGCTTCAGGAATATGGTGTTCATTTCAAATGCGGCATTGAGATAGCGACAAAAACACTGCAGACACTTGCCATCAGTTTCCTGAATCTGCAGCAGGAAAACGCTGCTGATCAACAGACGATCATGGAACTTATTCTGGACGGTGTGTTAAAGGAGATGATAAGTGATGAAGGTGATTGATGTTCAAAATGTCTTTCTAAAATATCCATCTGCCAAATCAGATACCATTCGCGGAATCAGTTTTGCTGTTCAGCAAGGCGAGATATTTGGCTTTCTCGGTCCGTCCGGCGCAGGAAAAAGTACCATGCAGAAAATCTTAACGGGGACTCTTAGAAATTATCGCGGAAATGTTCGTGTTTTTGATACAGAGATGAAGAACAGAACAAGTGATTATTATGAAAATATCGGTGTGGATTTTGAGTTCCCCAATTTTTACAGTAAATTCACTGCTGCCGAAAATTTAAAATATTTCGCGTCCCTCTATTCCCGCAAGCCCCTGGACCCGATGGAGCTTTTAGAAAAGGTGGGTCTTCGCCATGACGCGGATAAAAAGGTAGCGGATTATTCTAAAGGCATGAAAATGCGGCTTGGTTTTGTGCGCTCCCTGCTTCATGAGCCGAAACTCCTTTTCCTGGATGAGCCTACCAGCGGTCTTGACCCGGCAAACGCCAGAATACTGAAAGACATGATCTTAGAGCAGAAAAGAATGGGAAAAACTATCATTCTCACCACCCATAACATGCACGATGCAGAGGAGCTGTGTGATCGTGTCGCCTTTATTGTTGACGGAACCATTAAAACAATTGACTCTCCCCATGCTCTGCGAAAAAGCGGAGCCGATACCGAAGTGGAATACAGTTTTTCGGAAAACGGAAAAGAGATAAGAAAGGTCTGCACGCTTTCCGAACTTGTCCATTCACAGGATTTCCAATCAGCGCTGAAAAAAGGCTGCCTGACAAGTATCCATTCAAAAGAACAAACACTTGAGGATATATTTATTGCGTTGACCGGAAGGGGGCTGCAATGAGACTCTTAAATGCCTTAAAAAACGATATTCGTTTTCAGATGAAATATGGTTTTTATTTTCTATATGCCTTTTTCAGCGCCGTGTACATAGCTGTGCTTTTGATCACCCCCCGGGAATATAAAAGTATAACCGCATCCCTCATCATTTTAACAGACCCCGCAATGCTCGGCCTTTTCTTTATGGGCGGGATCTGGCTGCTTGAAAAAGGGGAAGGCCTGCATGGTTTCTGGAGTGTTTCCCCTCTTCGGCCTGTGGAATATGTGTGGTCCAAATCCGTATCTCTGGCAGTTCTGTCAACGGTATCGGCTGACCTGATCGTTCTGTCTGCCATGAGAACCGGGGTGAATCTTGTGCTCTTATCCTTCAGTGTGTTCCTTGGCGCAGTTGTCTTTAATCTCATGGGATTGATGGCGGCATCCTTTGCCCGTTCAGTCAATCATTATATGATCATCGTTTTGCTTCCTGCTGTTTTGCTGTCAATGCCGCCGGTCCTCACAGCGTTTGGAATCACGCATCCGCTCTTAGAGATTTTTCCGGGAACGGCACTGTGGCATTTGATCAACCTTTCTGTCCACGGCTCCCGGAGTATCCATGGCCGGATGTGGATGAATCTTCTTATCTGGCTTGGCATCGCATTGTTTTTGGCTGACAAACGGATTGGAGCTGCTTTGGAATCAGAAGGAGGCGGAGGCACATGAAACATACAGGAAAACTTTTTAAAATCGGATTAAGACAGATAGCAAAAGACGGCATGCTGCTCGTTCTGATTCCGGCACCGTTTTTAGCCGGAATATTTTTTAAGTTTGCTATTCCATATATCAATACCATACTGATTAAAAAATTCGCCTTTTCCATCACGCCCTGGTATGGTCTGATGGACGGTATGCTGATTTGTCTGACACCTATGTTTGTCGCAATGATATCTGCATTTTTGCTTTTAGAAGAGAGAGATGAGGGGTTAAGTGCCTTTTATCAGATCACGCCTGCAGAGGGCCGTTCCTATTTATTTGCACGTATCGGACTTCCCATGATATGGGCGTTTTTTATTACCATGACAGTTGCTGCAGTGTTCAAACTTTCATCCTTTTCTTTTAAAATCCTTCTGTCGAGTTCGGTTATCAGCAGTTTTACCGGTATCTTTTTAGCCATGATGGTGGTCTCCATTGCCGGAAACCGCGTTGAAGGTCTTGCGCTTTCAAAACTGATGGGGATTAGCTTTGCAGGGCTTATTTTAATATGGTTCATACCTGCTCCATATCATTTCATAATGGCATTTCTTCCGTCTTTCTGGATTGGAAAATTGCTGATGGACGGGGCAAGTCTCTTTTCCTTTTTGTTTGGTCTGCTGACCTGCTTTTTGTGGGTCGTCTTTTTTACGAGGAGGTTTTTAAAAAGAGTTTAGGTAAAGAATTGACGAGTAAAACAAAATTAACATCTGACGGATTTGTGTCAGCTCTCTTTTTTAAAAAAGCGCCTGCACTTTAGGATAAAGCTGATAAGGAAGTACCACACAAAACCAACTTAACGGCTGACAAACAGAGTTGCAACGAGGAACGGGCAAGGAGTCAACAGCTTCTTGCCCGTTCTTTCTGTCTTTATATGCTTGTGCTAAAAGGGCGAATGTTACGCAATAGAACGTCGTTTTCGGGGGTGGGAGTATAAAAACCCTTACCGCCTCATTTCTGCGCCAGCAAAGCCGCATAAAGCAAGGCTTTTTTGCGTCTACTTCGTAACATAAACCCATGATATTTTGAGGGCGAAAGCACTTGTTGCTTTCGCCCTCTTGATTACCTGTAAAGCAGGGACAGGCAGTATTGCCAACGACGGCGACAGCCGTTTATTTTATCGTTGACAATGCTGAATGGCTCTGCTATCTCTCCGACAAATCGGAAATCTGCTATTTCATTTTTTCTTGGCACTCGCTACATTCTCTATCGTGGATTGATATAATTCCCCCACATTTTAAACAGGTATATTTCTCTTTCTGCTGTTCCATAAATGCTTCTAATCCCTTTTGTTGTACATATTCACTGTTCTCCATAAGGCTTGCCTGATACCTTTGGTTATAGCTTTTTTCGAGATTTTTTATCAGTTTGCATGGATAATCAGAACATTCAAAGCAATAGGTCAATCTTTTATCCTTAATACATTCTTTTATCTTGCATTTACGACAATGCTCTGGTTTTCCTTGGTCGCTTTTCAAACATCCAGCACATGGTTTTTTATGATAGCAATGCTTATAACATACCTTACAGTTCATACCGCAAGGGGCAAACATTATCGTATCAATTTTTTCTGTTGACATTTTCATAAAGTCTTGCCCCTTTCCTTGTTTCAATTGCATCTCGCCAAATCGGAATTTAATCGACTTTTATAAGTCCTCTGTCAATGTAGCTCTTGACTGCCAAATCAATTGTTTCAATACAAGTGTATTTAGGCTGATACTCCAAAAGAGTTCTCGCCTTTTCAATGCTGAACACACCGCTTCTTACAATGTGATAGTATGTGTGGTCGCACTCTTCTGGACTACCCTCATACTGACACCACTCTGACCACGGAAGAAACTTGATTTTCGCTTCATGCCCAAAGTATTCGTATAGATGCTTTGCAAAGCCATAAAGCGTGATATGAGTTGCTGCATCTGCATCGAAGGATTCTCCAAGTGCTTGATTTCTGTGCGTTATTGCTTTATAGAATACTTGAGCAACATCGTAACCATGTACATGATGAAGGATTTCTTGCCCGAAATTGGGGAGTGCAATTTCCTTACCGTCTGCAATGTCCTGAAACACCTTAATTGAGGTATTTCCCCATGGATTGATAATTGCCCAGCCAGGTCCCGATATTTGTCCTGGCATGATAACTGTTGACGGGAAACCATTCTGCCGATATTGTTCTTTTAGGTACATCTCACTGGCAAACTTATCTTTCCCATAATCATCCAATGGTTCCTTTCGCAAATCATCAGGGTCAAAAGGTATCGTCTCAGCCATTCCATGCGCCCAGCAAGACGAACAATATAGATAGTGAGACAGCTTTGTATTCTTAAATCCTTCGACAATTTTTCTTGTCTCCTTAATGTTAAAGTTCACCAAGTCAACAATGATGTCTGGTTCCATTGACTTCAGATTCTGAATAAAATCAACATCATTTTCTCTATCCATCTGTTCACGCTTAACCGTATGCCACGCAGGTGCATCCTCATATGGTGGTGTCATTTTTCGTGTGATGGCAACCGTATCGTACCCAGCATTCACCAGCATTGGAATCAAATAAGTTCCAATATGCCCTGATGCTCCTATAACTATAACTTTCATAAAGAAACCTCCTTGCTAAATTCATATTTTTTCATCCCGACAACTCGGAATTTGCATCATTATACAATGGTATCGCCTGCATCTCCAAGTACCTTCAATGATTTATCATAGTTTTCTTCTTTAACGAGAATATAATCCGTATTAAAAGTAGAAACAGCAAAAATACCAATCTTATTATCTGCCAATACAGCTGAAATTTTTGACAATATACCTATGAGAGAAAAATCAAGAACACCTTGTATTCTCATCATTTTCCATCCATCATCGTACTTCCGCAAATTCCCGTTTGTCGCTCTGTTTATGATATATTTTACCATACCTCTATGAACATTTCCACCACAACCGCCCTGTTCGCCTACTCATCTTGAGCAGGCGAATATTTTTTTGCTTTTTTCGCCTCAAGCTTTGGCAAAAACACAAAGTGTGGTGTTGTAGGTAGTAAGGAAAGAAATAATCTTTCTCAAATCTTTGGTAAAGCAGATGTTCAATCGTGGTAGAGAGAAAGAGAAAAATATTTCTCAATATCCTCAAAAACTTTGGCATTTTTCATTTTACGGTGGAGAGGGTATTGAAGGGGTTGGGGAATATCCCAACAAGCAAAATGCGGAGCATTTTTCGGAAAAGGGTACCCTTTTCCTATGCTTGCTGCGATACTTCTCACCCTTACCAAACTACAAAGGACGGGAAAGAAATGGAACGGAATATGAAAGATAAGAACAGCGATTTATTACCAAAACGGGGCAATCCGCTGAATGAAACGGTTACACACAAAATTGGCGGTACGTTCTATGAAATATCTACGGTTTGCGGCGGCGATGAACTGCTCTATGACAAAATGGAACGGCTCATAAAATCGGAAACCGTCACATCGCCTACTGACAGGGAAAAGAAAGTCCGATATAATAACGGTAGCAACCTGGTTGTCGGGCGTTCATTACAGGAGGAATGAACACATGACAACGACAAATTATCCCGACAATATTACAGCTTTATATGCCCATTTAAGCCAAGAGAACGCTTTGGACGGAGAGAGTAACTCCATAGCCAATCACTCACGAACGGTTTTTGAAACTATCCTTCGAGTATGAGGCGGAGCAGAAAGAACTGACAGAGTTTGTAAAGTCCGAGCAAGCGGCGGTCAACAGCTACGAACAGGACAAAGCCGACTTTGACAACTTCGCCGCCGTTATACGCAAGTATGTGGGAATACGAGAATTGACGCTCACCATCGTCAACGAGTTTGTGAAGAAAATCATCGTCCATGTTCCCGATAAATCCAGTGGGCACCGCCGCCAAAAGGTGGAGATTGTTTGGAACTTCATCGGGGAACTGAAACAGGACGAGGATAAGCAGACGATTGAACGGCAGAGAAAAGGCAAGACGGCATAGCCTAAGCTATGCCGTCTTGCAACATGATTAAATTACTTCCTTACGGGTGTTCACCATTCCAGCAAGCGCTTTTAAAGCGTATTAATTCATAACAGATATCACCGGCATAAGATATGAAATACATGGTACCCTTCTGTTCGCTCTTAAGCAAAACTTTATTATGCCAGCAGATGTCTCACCATCTCCCCATCAAAAACTACTTTTGCCACACGGTCCACTTCTATCTGATACAGCGCATTGGCCGCCATGTGCTCTGCCGCCTGTTCCAGGTCACGGATACCTGTCGTATCTGCATATTTTTCTATGACTGCGTCAACAGCCTCTGCAGTCACAACGCATTCCTTTTCCTGCAGGCCCATACGTTTCAGGACTTTTGGCAGGGCAAATTTTGAAAATATGATTTTCTTTTCCTCCGCTGTGTAATCCGGAATATCAATGACAGCAAACCTTGACATGAGCGGTGCGCTGATCTGCTCCTTATCATTGGCTGTAGCTATGGGATACACGCCGACTGTTGGGACCATACACTCAATATAGTTATCTGTAAAGCCCAGATTGTCGAGAAGGGTCAGAAGCACATCCGCCGGATTTCCATTCCCCTTTCCGGAAGACGCTTTATCCAGCTCGTTGATAATGAAGACAAGGTTGGATTCTCCCGCCATAGAAAATGCCTCCATAATGATTCCCGGTTTTGCATTTGCATAGATACGGGAGCTTCCGGTGAGCTGTTCCGGGTCGTTGATGGAACTCATATCCAAGGTGGTCCACGGCAGTTTTAAAATGCGGGCAACCGCATAGGCGATCTGGGATTTTCCCGTGCCCGCAGGGCCCACCAGCAGAATGCCGTATGCAGGGAGGGTATGTGTGCGGTTGATCTGTATGATCGTTTCCATGATCCGCTGCTTCACCCTTTCCATGCCGTAGAGCTCTTCATCCAGAATTCTGCGCGCTTCCTGAGGGTCAATGGCTTCAAAATAATTGTTTTTCCATTGAATATTCATCATAATGGAAAGTGCACGCTGCGCATGTCTGCGCTCCTCCGGGGAGACTTCATGGGAGCGTGCGACAGCAAGGTTTCTTCTGGCCCAGAGGCGTATATTATCAGGCAGAGTCTTACCCGCACAGGTCATAAAATCCGTTATGCTCTGCAGGCTGGTGAGCTTCATGCTGTCACCGGTCTCCTCCTGGTCCTCGTCCTCAATCTCCTCTGCAGGTGCACTGCCTGCCAGTAATCTTTCAATCATGAACTGAAGAAATCCATCCTCTGCGGAGAGCTTTGTCCCTCCTCCGAAAGCAATTTCCCGAATCTTGTAGACTGCATACCCGTCTTCCATGTTCTTGCCGGACAGACGCACATTAATGCGGTTCTCACCCAGCCAGTGAAGGAGGCTGACAAAGCGGGCGTCTACTTTGAGAATATCTGCCGGTACCGTACCGTCCTCCTCTTTGAACTCAAATACCGTCTGCTTATCCTGATCTGCAAAGACACCACAGGAATGATGTTTCCATTCCCGTTTATGATTGTCCAGAAGCAGGATGGGCTTTTGGGGTGAAGCAGCGTTCTCATTGGAACGAAATACCGTGTATGTACAATGGAACTCATTACTCTTTTTGTCGTCTGAACTGTTGCTGAAATCAAATACTGGCATATTGGCACACTCCTTTTATTTTAAAACTAAAACACGTATATGGCGCGATATGTGGCAGAGACGGCTCTGCCCGTATGTAGTATACCTATTTTTCCATCTATTTACAAGCTCCTTTATACTGAGTCAACAAAAAAAGAGCGCCATTTTCTCTTTCCAAATGACGCTCTGTGTTCCAATCCTGACTCCTCAACAATATTTTATTCAGTTTTCCTCAAATAACCGTGCCTTCTTACTCCTTCTGTAAAGTACAGCCGCACTTGTTCCTCCGACAGCCAGCAGAATGATTGTATATATAAACATAAACACATATCCTCTGTTTCCATAGTGATCTAGCCAGAACCCAAACAGGGAATGCTGGAACAAATCCGGTGAGTAAGCAAGAGCCGCGTATAAACCCATTGCCGTACCGCTGGCCTGTCTGGCAACATTTGTTTCCGGAGGCAGTGCCAGACAAATATTGGTAAATAAGGTACACACGATTCCGGTAATAAGAGACACTGCCACCAGAACCCCCAACGGAACTTTTGCAGAAAAAAGAAGAATACATATAAGAAATACAATCAGCGCGGAAGTTCCGAATATTACCATTCTGGAGACATATTTCGTCTTCGTTGCAATCTTGCCCAGAATAGGGCTGAACAACCTTCCTCCGTATAGATTCAGCACTCCCAGCACTCCGGAAAATGTCACCGCAACGCCAAACACATCATTAAAATACGGTACAAAATAAGACGTGGTAGCCATGGTTGAAAACATACAGAACCCGCATATGATCATCATCCAAAGCCCAGGTTCCTTCATAACCAATGCCAGCTGGGAGAACGTAAACTTCTCATTCTCATCTCCTTCCGTATTCACATCCTCTACCTTCCTGAATATGAAAATACATCCCAGGGCGGATACAAATGTAAATCCCGCATAAACCCACACAACTGTTGAAAATGCAGGGACCTGTCCCACAGATTTTTCTGCGAGATTATATACATATAAAGAAGTAAAGTTGATAACCATATAGCCGATTGACTGTGCAAAAGAAAACATGCCAACCGATTCACCAACCAGATGCTCCGGCACTATCATACGAGGCAGTTTAAAAATAGATGGGTTAAACACAAAAAATGTAGTAACACCAAACAATCCCCATATAATATACATATTGATCACTGACGGTGCCAATGCCAGCCATACACTAAGAGCCGTGGTTCCAAGCAGTGATACAATAATACATTTTTTATAATCCAGTTTATCTGTGACAAAGCCTCCTATGAGGTTAAATATCACATTTCCAAATCCATACACTGACATGATCAGTCCAAGCTGTGTGTTTGTAGCACCGGTTGCCTCCATCATGGGATCATAAAAAATCCCTTTGATATAAGGCAGCGAATAAGACGCCGCATAGCAGATGCCTGCAATCATCAATGCCCCAGTTACCCATCCCCCAAGACCTTTTTTCTTCATACATAAACCTCCCTTTTAGGGTTTCCGGCATAACACCATTAATCCATCCGCAGCTTTTACTCCTTTTCCCTCCGGATATACAAAAACTGGATTGATATCCATCTCCACCAGTTTATCCCTGTAATCTTCTGCCAGACGGCTCACAGATACCAGGCAGTCTGCCAAAGCTTTTATGTCAAGAGGCGACTGTCCCCGGTATCCCGCAAGCAGCCTGCTGCTCTTCAGGGAACTTATCATCTCTTCTGCTTCCCAGTGATTTATGGGGGCAGGATACAGGACTGCATCCTGGAAGATCTCTGTAAAGATACCACCCATTCCCAGAAGGATCATTGGTCCCAGATTGGGGTCACAGGTAACACCGATTATCATTTCCAGACCTTCTTCCAGCATCTCCTGAACCAGTATGCCATTGATTTTTGCATCCGGGCGCTCTTGTTCTGCACGTTCCATGATACCTTGAAAGGCATTTTTTATCTCTTGTTCTCCCTGAATCCCAACACGTACTCCGCCTATTTCTGACTTGTGCAGGATATCATTGGATTCGATTTTCAAGACCACCTTTTTGCCCATTTCTGCCGCGCAGGCCGACGCTTCTTTCCAGGTAACCGTCAGTTTTTCTTTCGGACATGGAATCCCATAATCTATAAAAATCTGCTTTGACTGATGCTCGGACAGTGCGATTCTGTCTTCCTCCTGTTTGTTCTGCAGTGCGGCAATTGTACCGGTACGGTTTTCAGCAGTTTTTAAAAATGCAGTGTAATCCATCAAATGCCGTATGACCCGGTATCCGTAATGCGGCGGCGGCAGTATGGGAACACCGGCAGCTTTGAGTTTTTCAAGAACCTCTTTCTCTCTTCCGGATTCAATGAGCGGAACTACAGCGGCCGGCTTTTCCGGATGTCGAATGCAGTAACGGATCAGACCTTCCAGGTAATCGTAAATTGTGATATCACTAATTTTCTCTGTTATCTGCAGAGAGGTTACCAGCATCTCTACCTGGGGATCTTCCATCACGATTTCTGCCACCTGTTCAAAGGTATTCCCATCACTTCCACCGGTTAAATCCATGGGATTCTGCGCTGTGGCAAAGGGCGGCAGAACCTTTTTCAGCCGTTCTGTGGTCTCCTCGGAAAAATCAGGAAGTTCCAGACCGTACAGGGAACCTGCGTCCGCTGAGATTGTTGTCTCCCCTCCTGATATATTTACAAATGCCAGACTGTTTTTTTCCGGCAGTTTTGGGAGCGTTACAATTGCAGCACAGACAGAAAGAAGTTCCTCCAAATCCTCCACCCGGATAACTCCAAACTTCTTAAACAGCGCATCCGTATGCTTATCACATCCACTGAGATTTCCGGTGTGTGAGGCGGCAGCTCTGCTGCCTTTCTGGGAGCGTCCCGCTTTTAGGATAACAACCGGTTTTCTCTTTTCCACTGCTCTGTGCAGTACCTGCGCGAACTTTTCCGGCTTTTTTATTCCTTCCATATAAGCAGCTACAACTTCTGTATTCTCATCCTCCACCAGGAACTCCAGATAGTCCTCCATAGTCACAATTTTACTGTTTCCTGCGGATATCACATAGGAAAAGCTCCCCTTGGCACTCTCCATCAGCCCCATGCAGACTTGACCGCTCTGAGATACCAGGCCGATTTTTCCTGCACTCTCCCTGGCCTGGAACAGAAAACCAAAGGCAAAAACCCGGTCCACGAAATTTAAAAATCCCGCGCAGTTTGGTCCCATAACAGCAATATCCAAATCTTTTGCCTTTGCTGTCAATTCCTCCTCCATCCTGACATCTTCCGGCAGCTTTGTCTCACCGTAGCCGCTCGCAAAAACAACTGCGCCTTTTGCTCCTTGTTCAGCGGCTTCTTCCAATAATGCCGGTACTGTAGTTTTCGGTGTACAGATGACAGCAAGGTCTATTTTCCCCGGAATATCCGATATCTTCCGGTAGCAGGGAACGCCGAATACCCTGTCATTTTTCAAGCTCACAAGATACAGATCTTCCATCCGTTCCCTGCATTGTTCCAGAAACATTCTCGACGCGAAACCCGCCATCGTTTCTCTCTCCGTGGCTCCCACAATCACTATTTTCTGTGGGCGCAGCAGCTTATTCAGTTCCATTTCTTCCCCCGCTTTCTATGAATACAGTCTGTATCCTGCATCAAAAGCCGCTATATTGGCCGACAGATATTTTCCTTTGCCCTTTTTGTCGAAATAGGCGGCAATCGCAGCGGCAAGCTCCTCTTTTCCGAACATCCCTGTGGCCTTTTCCAGAACTCCCAGCATAACCAGATTGGCACCTTTGGAATTCTCTGCACCGGCAGATAATTCATTTGCCGGTACGGAAAGGGCCGTGATATCCTGCCGTGTAATTTTGTCTGCCTCCACCATATCTCTGTTATACAGCAAAATTCCTCCAGGCTTTATCATATGCTCAAACCGTTCCACGGAAGGGGCATTCATGGCAAGCAGAATGTCCAGTTCATTGCAGTAAGGACTTCCAATCTCTTCATCCGACAGCTTCACATTGCAATTGGCTGTCCCGCCACGCATCTCAGAACCATAGGAGGGATACCACGTAAGATTCTGCCCCTTCCGGAAGCCCGCTTCTGCGAGGATCAACCCAGCGGTCAATACACCCTGTCCTCCAAATCCGGCACAAATTATTTCCTTATTCATAAGCTGGCATCCTCCTTCCCAATAAATTCTCCAACAGGAAATACGGGCATAATCGTATCTTTGATATATTTCGCTGCTTTCACCGGTTCCATTGCCCAGTTTGTGGGACAGGGAGAAAGCAGTTCCACAAGGCTGTATCCTGCTCCCTGCATTTGCTTTTCCAAAGCCCTTTTTATATACTTCTTTGCCTTTCTGATATTCGCCGCATCACAAAAGGAAGCCCTGGCCAGATAGGCGATATCCATTTTATTGAGAAGTGAAACCACATCCAGTGTGCCTCCTCCTTCTTCCATACTTTTTCCATGTATGGAAGAACTGGTTACCTGTCCCTGAAGTGAGGTGGGAGACATCTGGCCTCCGGTCATTCCAAACACACAGTTATTTAGGACAATTACAGTAATATTGTCATTTCTTCTTGCAGAATGGATTGTCTCGGCAATTCCAATAGAATAAGCAGCACCGTCTCCCAGATAGGCAATGACGGGATTTTGGGGCCTGGCAAACTTGACTCCCACTGCTGTGGGAACCGGTCTTCCATGTGCTGCCTCTATTGTGTCATATCTCCAGATATCAATGGGCATCCCTCCGCAGGCTACATCCAGTACGGCGATTGCTTCTTCCTCCCGCCCTAACTCCTGGAGCACTTCTCCGATCAAACGGATGGCAATTCCATGGCCGCATCCCGGGCAAAAAGAATGTCCGTCCGTATATGTTATTCTTTCCGGCGCCTTTACCATCATTTAAAACACCTCCCTCTCCATCTTTCCTTCTAATATCTGTACCGCTTTTTCAACAATGTCCATACTTCTCGGCACTTTTATTCCTGTCCCGTATGTATATACAGGGTATCGGCACTGCACAGACAGCTTTACATCCTCTGCCATCTGACCGGTAATACTCATCTCCACTGTCATAAACGCTCTGCAGTTTTCTCCCAAATCAGCAAATGCGTCCACAGGGTACGGAAAAATAGAAATAGGGCGGATGAGACCCAGACGGATTCCCTGTTTTCTTGCTTTTGAGACAGCTTCCTTACAGACTCTGGCACTGATTCCGTATGCTACTAGAATCAGCTCTGCGTCCTCAGTGAGAATACTCTCCCATCTCTGCTCATTCTTTTTCATTTCCTCATATTTCTCTCTCAGAAATGTATTGTAATCATCCATATAATAGAAAACATTTGTGATTTTCTTTGATTCCTGCCGGCCTTTGCATCCTTTTACAGTCCAGTCATCTCTGTCAATATCTACCTCTTCCTGCGGCGGCAGACACACAGGTTCTACCATCTGCCCGATTGCCGCGTCTGAAAGGATGATAACAGGGTGTCTGTATTTCTCAGCCAGAGGAAATGCCTGCATCATCAGATCCACACTCTCCTGAACAGATGCCGGGGCTAATACCAGAAGATGGGAATCTCCGTGTCCGTTTCCTCTTGTTACCAGCTTATAATCGCACTGTCCCTGGCTGATTTCTCCGATACCGCTTCCAAATCTGGCTACATCCACGATCACAGCCGGAATATCTCCTGCGATCAGATAGGAAAGCCCTTCCTGCATCAGTGAAAAACCGGGGCCGGAAGAAGAAGTCATGGCTCTGGCGCCTGCCGCTGCTGCTCCTAATACCATATTAATGGCTGCCAGTTCTGATTCGGACTGTATAAAGGTTCCTCCTGCCTCCGGCATCCGCTGGCTTAAATATTCCAGTATCTCATTCTGGGGCGTAATGGGATAGCCGCTGTAAAAACGGCACCCGCTGCGGATCATAGCTTCAGCCAGCGCTTCATTTCCCTTCATCAATACCTTTTCCATAGACTTTTGTCCCTCCTCTTCTCACTGTACTTTCCCGGAACAGATTTCAAATACATAGTCCGGACATACCGTGTAACATGTGGCACAGGCTACACACAGTTCCTGATTGACTTCCACGACTTCATACCCTTTTTTATTTGTTTTTCCAGATCTGCTGACTGCCCCTTTGGGACATTCCTCTATGCATCTTCCGCAGGCTTTGCAGCGGTGAAGATGAAGTATTACTTTCTCCATAATTTCCTCCTCTGTCTACAATAAATTCTGCACCTGGCCCATTTTCCCTTCACAGTAATATCTCGCATTGTACGCTCCGATTTCCAGTGATATCCGGTATGCCTCATCCGAATAAAAGGCTGTATGCGGTGTTAAAATTACATTGTCCCTGTGCAGAAGCGGATTCTTAGTTAAATCCGGGGTTTCACTTTCCAGAACATCAAGCGCTGCACCTTTTACCAGCCCCAAATCCAGGGCCTGTACCAAATCTGCCTCTACGACAGCTCCGCCCCTGGCTACATTGATGAGAAACGGCTGTTTTTTCATCTTACGGAACATATCCATGTTCAAAAGCCCCTCATTATCTTCTGTCAGGTTCATATGTACACTGATGATATCCGAAATTTCCAGCAGTTCATCCAGCTCTGCCCGGTTCACATTCATATTGTCCATAACCTCTTTTGGCACATATGGATCATAGGCCACGATCTTCATTCCGAAACTCCGGGCTCTTTGCGCAACCGCTTTACCGATTTTGCCAAATCCGATGATTCCCAGTGTTTGCCCCTCGATTCTGTGCACTCCCATTTTCTGAATAGTTTCCATTTCCCATGCGTAGTCTTCCTCAATTCTCCTTCTCAGATAAGGGAAACGACGCTCCAGAGAAAGAATCAGAGCCAAAGTGTGGTCAGCCACTTCCTGTGTACAGTAGCCTGATACATTTGTCACAGCGATTCCCCTGCTTTTTGCATATTCTACGTCCACAAAGTTAAAGCCTGTCGTTTCCAGTGCAATAATTTTACATTTCTGCATTCTGTCAATTGCTTCTTTTCTGATAGGCGCGAAGTCTGAAATCACTGCATCTGCCTGGCTTAAAATCTCATAATAAGCATCTAAATGTTCCGGTTCATACACTGCCCTCAATATTTCCGCATCCGGGGGCAGGCAGTTGATCTCTGTCTGTAAATCTCTGTCTTTTGTTTCTGGAAATACTGTAAATACAACTTTCATTCTTCTTTACCTCCTTGTTTTCCTGCTGATTGAAATACTTTCAGTTTTGCTTTCTCTTCCGGTGTCTGTCTGCCCCAAATACTGATCGGGAAAAAGAGCAGCGCTGACACCGCAAGCCCGGGCCAGAAACTGTCTGTCTCAAAAATTTTCCCCCACTTAAGGGCATTGCCCAAAAACCAAAATAGTACGACTGCCAAAGAACAGGCCGCCGAATAAAAAGCTGCGCTGCTGTTCGCTTTCTTCCAGCACACTCCGAGAACGGTTGGAAGAAATAATCCGGCAGAATTAATCGTCAGTGCAATAAACAAAACATCAATAATATCCTGCCGGTACATTGCAAAAAGTAATGCCACAAATCCTATTCCAAAGGAACAGCACGTACTTAAATGTCTTATTTTTTTATCCGTCACATCCCGGTTGATATATCTTTGATAGATATCCTTCGTTAGATTTGTAGATGCTGTCAGCATTAAAATATCTGCTGAAGACATTATGGCAGCTATAATTCCTACCACTACAATTCCCCGCAGTCCCTGGGGAAATATATGGATGATCAAATAAGACAGCGCATTTCTGCTATCCGGCAGATCAGGCATAATAACCTTTGTACTCAGTCCTAAAAAGGTGGCTGACACCGCAATGATGAAAATTCCCGCAGCAGCCAGCAGAGAGCCTCTTCTGGATGTCTTCACATCTTTTGCCGCTATACACCGGGTATATCCATCCATATTTGTATAGAAGGAAAACAAGGTCGTTAATCCCAGTGCGATGATACTTGGCCACCCCCATGCTCCGAGATTCATATAGGAATCCGGCAATGACTGAATCGCTGATATACCGCCGTCCATATGCATAATGCTGAGCGGAACCCCGAGGATCACAATACCCAGAAGTAAGATTACGGTCTGTACCCAATCCGTGTAGGTGACCGCAAGGAGACCCCCGAAAGCAGTATAAAATGTGATCACTGCTGCAACTACGATCAATGAAACCTTTGTGTCCCATCCTGTCAGCGCACTTAATGTACTCCCTCCTGCCAGAAACTGACTCGCCACAAACCCGATCATACCCAGAATTGTACAGATGGTTGCCACCATTCTCGTTTTGGAATCGTATCTGCTTTCAATAAAATCCGGATATGTCAGTAAGTTCAATTTTGTACTCAGCCTTTTTATGGTTCCTGTAAACGTAAACGCAAAAATCACAAGACTGACTGCAATGACAACCACATACCAGACTGCCGTTATCCCCATGGAATACGCTCTCTCGGCAGTCCCCACAATAGAAGCACCTCCTATCCAGGAAGAAAGCCACAGACATGTAATGGAAAACACACCTGCTTTTCTGCCTGCCACAAAATAATCATCTGAATCCTGCTGTTTTTTACCGGAATATATACCTATAAAGAGCATACCTGCCATATAAAAAACAATAATACCGATATCCAAACCACTCAAAGGAATACCTCCTTCCGTTCACCAGCCCCGCGCGCGAACTGGTCATACCAGTTATTAAGTACATTATACACTGGTACGACCAGTTGTCAATAATTTTCAGATATCATTTTCTCTATTTGTAAAATATGCAGATTTTTGGCACGTATTTTTTGTATATTATTTACAATCCCTCCCACAACACCATTGATTTTTTTCTTATAAAATGATATTTTATTAGGTAAATGGTATTTCATGCCATCTTACGTTAAATGGTCGGAGGAAAACAAATGGAAAAAGAATCAGAACCGAAAGGTTATCAGATAATTATCAGTGAATTACAGAAAATGCTTGCAAACGGTGAATTAAAATGCGGGGATAAACTTCCCTCTGAACGAAATATGACCACTCTCTTTCATCTGAGCAGAACATCTGTCCGTGAAGCCCTTCGGGCAATGGAAATGATCGGGATTGTAGAGAAACGCCATGGGGAGGGAAATTATATTGTAAATAACGCGGAAAGTTCCCTGACAGATGTACTTTCTATTATGCTCATATTGAATGATGGAGCTCTTGATGAATTCATGGAATTTCGTAAATGGATAGAACTTGGGGCAGTCAAAAGCGTGATCGCTTCCTCTTCCGAAGAGGAAATCCTTTCTCTGGATGAAAAATTATCTGCCTATGCCGATTCATCCTCTGTCCATGAAAGGACTTTAAAAGATATTGATTTTCATAAGGCTATCGTTTGTTTATCCGGAAATCCTTTTTTTATTTCCATTTTTAATGCCATCTCTGCTCTTGCCGTCAATCATCTGGAAACCATCATACAGAGGCTTACGTCTAACGGAAAAGACAGTGCAAAGGTAGATTCTATTTATCAGGAACATGAAATGATTCTAAATGCCATAAAAAAAAGAGATTATACTATGGCGGAAAGATTTCTGGATTATCACATCCAGACTTTCACATAAAGAGTCTTCTCCGCTGTGTATCGCAGCGGCATAACTGTTCACAAGCTGCGATACACAGCATTGTGAACAGCGGCACCTGAAACCACATGGTATAAATACATGACGAAAATATTGGTAAAGACATTTCATTTTCTGCTTGACATTCCCCATTTTCTATGTTAATCTGTAACAAGTGTTTTGATAAAGCCTTGATTTCGCATATATCCGTAAGTCATTCTTTTATTCATGATTTACTGTTATATGCGTTTTTTGTTTTGTAAAATGCATATAAAAATTAGGAGGTATCTTTCATGAATAAAGGTACAGTAAAATGGTTTAACTCAGAAAAAGGTTTCGGATTTATTACAGGGGAAGACGGATCTGATGTGTTCGTACATTTCTCAGGAATTAATTGTGACGGTTACAAATCTCTTGAGGACGGCCAGGCCGTGACTTATGATTTGACCAGAGGAAACCGCGGCATGCAGGCCGTTAATGTGTGTGCTGCTTAAACCAGAATATCACTGCACTGTCTTATGAATACCTGGCTGTGATCCACAACAGCAGGTATTCGTAATCTGTATATCAATTAGTCAGAGCTATGATTGATGTTACAGCTAAGTCGGCGGGGTTTATTTTGTATTCCTTGCTGGCTCAACCTAAATTAACTGAATTTCACGATTCATTTATATATAAATTTTCTGCTGACAAAATTCTTATTTTCCAAAACTCCCCCATCCGTATTTTCCATCCCCTATCCAAACTTTTATGCAATAACAATATCAAACGATCTGCATATAATAAACCAACAAATAATGTTCAGGTACACATATTATGAACAATGACCCCCGCGGTACAATCATTCAGCAGGGCAATATTATGCGCATAGATAATGCATTGATTGAAGAGGTATTCTGTTTTAATAATTCGATCGGTCATATCCTTATCTCCTATGCCGTTCCCGAGGCAAATCAGACCACTTCCATACAGACCTTACGTCTGAATATAGGCAGAAACACTGTGATTCTGAATATGTTCGGACAGCGTGTTGACGCCTGTCAGCTTCGGCAGGGTATGTGGATAAATGCCGTATTTTCCTCACGGATGACGCGAAGTATCCCGCCCCAGGCCAATGCGTTTCTCCTTCTTGTCAGGAGAAATCCCCGCCCGCAGACCAATACCACGGATGGACGGATTGCTTCCATTGACCTGAGAAACAGGTTCCTCTTTACGGGAAATCCCAATGATATCAACAGCCAGATCCGGTTCACAGTCACGGACGATACTGTTATTCTGAACCGGTTTGGAAATCCCATCAGCCTTCGGGCGCTCCGCCCCGGGCAGATGGTCAGGATCAACCATGCCAATTTCCAGACGGCCAGTATTCCGCCTCAGACCACTGCCTTCCGGATACAGGTGATATAGGAAATCTTATGGACACAAAAAAAGCTGGCATCTCATACAGAAATGTCAGCTTTTTACTGCTCGCCTTTTTCATTATAATACAATTCCCAGCATCTCTATGAGAATCCCCCAGAACACACCTGTCCCATAAAGGATTCCAATGAGTCCCAGATTCTCTTTCATTCCTTTGTTCGTTCTGCAAAGCACCAGAACGCCCACTCCGGCTCCCACCAGAAGTCCTGCCATCATCTGTCCTGCTCCCAGGATTCCTGTCAGGTAGAGCTGTGTGATGACCACAGAGGAGGCGCAGTTGGGAATAAGGCCCACCAGTGCAGCCAGTAACACACCGATCAGGGGTTTGCTGCTGATAAAGTAACCGATATTATGGCTGCCCACCAGCTCCACGCAGAAACTGATCCCCAGGGAAACCAGGAATATGAAAACCGTGATCTGCAGGGTGTGGAGAAAAGCAGATTTGATGATGCTGCCGTTCTCACAGTGGCAGTGTTCGGATTCACACAGATCATGGATCTCTTTTTCATGGTGGTCCCTGTGTATATGTCTGTATTCTTCCCGCTCTCTTCTCTTCCTGCCGCCGAACCGCCATAATATGTCAATGGCAAATCCCGAGACAGCTCCCAGTACGATCTTCAGTCCCAGAATACGCAGGATTGTGCCTGCAGCCACGGATTCGGAGATAAAGATGGGCAGCATCTCATCTGAAGTGGAGAGAAAGATAGCCAGCAGTGTTCCTGCGGATATAACCCCGCCGGAGTAAAGACTGGCAGCGGCCGCGGGAAAACCCCCCCGGGGGAAAGCCCCCTAATCCGGCG